>OMGY01000206.1_pt1 | contig 70257 bp, 56 predicted proteins | sample 1674461 | NCBI WGS metagenome assembly OMGY01 (sample SAMN05578579, study PRJEB25193) | human gut metagenome | biome: Human Microbiome; feature: human-associated habitat; material: feces | host: Homo sapiens | place: USA:Birmingham | reverse complement strand
GGGACGCATTCAGGAGTTGGAAAAACTGTTGATGACGCTTTATCCACAACCCGATGATTACGAGAAACAAAGTCGGGAAGCTGAATTGTCGTTTTTGCAAAAGAAATAAAACCTTTTAATATAGCAAGATATGGATTTATTTGTTCTTCTTATCGTGGCACTATGTATCGCGGCATTGGCCGTGTTCTTTTACTTTGTGCCTTTTTTGCTTTGGATATCGGCTCTGGTTTCGGGAGTGCATATATCCTTGGTTCAACTCTTTCTGATGCGTATCCGTAAGGTGCCGCCTCAAATTATCGTGCGGGCAATGATCGAGGCTCATAAGGCCGGATTGAAATCGATCACCCGGGACGAATTGGAAGCGCATTATTTGGCCGGTGGTCGTGTGGAACGTGTCGTACATGCTCTTGTATCGGCGGCAAAAGCCAATATCGATCTCGGTTTTCAGATGGCTACGGCTATCGATTTGGCTGGTCGTGATGTGTTTGAGGCCGTGCAGATGTCGGTCAATCCCAAAGTGATCGATACGCCTCCGGTCGTGGCGGTTGCCAAAGACGGCATTCAGCTTATCGCCAAAGCCCGGGTAACGGTGCGCGCCAACATTCGCCAGTTGGTGGGTGGTGCCGGCGAAGATACCGTTTTGGCTCGTGTGGGTGAAGGTATCGTGTCGTCTATCGGTTCGTCCGAGTCGCATAAGTCGGTACTTGAAAATCCCGATTCCATATCGAAGCTCGTATTGAAAAAAGGTTTGGATTCCGGTACGGCATTCGAGATACTCTCTATCGATATTGCCGATATAGACATAGGTAAGAATATCGGTGCCGGGTTGCAGATCGATCAGGCTCAGGCCGATAAGAATATCGCGCAGGCAAAGGCCGAGGAGCGCCGGGCTATGGCTATCGCTCTCGAACAGGAAATGAAGGCCAAAGCGCAAGAAGCCCGTGCCAAAGTCATCGAAGCCGAGGCAGAAGTGCCCCGGGCCATGGCCGAGGCGTTCAGAACGGGAAATCTCGGTATTATGGATTATTATCGAATGAAAAATATCGAAGCGGATACTTCAATGCGTGATGCCATTGCAAAGCCCTCGGGCGGAGCGTCCAAATAGTAATGAATACAGGTTCGACGCGCGATGAAAATTGTTTTCATCGCGCGTCTGTTTTTTCCCATTCCCGACAGAAAAGTAGGGCGGTACGGCATAAAAACCAAAAAGTATACGTTTTTGAATGTTTTTTATACACTTAATATGTGAGAAATGTTTTTCTTTGCGAATATCTAATCATAAAAAAACAAGTACCATGAAAAATTTTTTAGTGGCAGGAATGTTTTCGGTGCTCTTGGTCGGTTGCGGAGCAGAAAACATAGATGTGTCGAAAGTCCCCGAACGGGGTTTTTACAGTACTCGCGCGGCGTCGAAGTGGGAAGAGTCTCTCGTTACGGGAAACGGTACGATGGGTGTAATGGTAGAGGGGAATCCTTTTAGGGAATCGGTCGTGTTCAATCACGCACTGCTTTATCTGCCTCTTCACAAACCTTTGAAGCCGGTCAGTCAGGGTAAATATCTGAATAAGATACGTCAGATGATGCTCGAAGGAAAATTCGGAGAAGCCTCTCGTTTTGTTGTCGATTTGGCCAATTCCGAAGGATATACCGGTAAACATGCTACCGATCTTTTTGTCCCGGCGTTCCGGTTGGATATATGCGGCGATTCCACAGACGTGGCGGATTATCGGCGGACAGTCGATTTCTCGACCGGAGAGGTCGAAGTGAAATGGCGGGATAAACGGGGAGTTTTCAGCCGGCAATTTTTTGTATCGAGACCCGACAATGTGGTTGTTATCCGATTGAAATCTGGTGATGGCGGTCGTATAGATAATGTATTGGATCTTTCGCAGATAACGACTGGCGACCCTCGGACGGCGAAAAAATACAACCTCGACGAAAAACTGGGGATTGCGAAAGTCGAGACGAATACGCTCGATGGCGGGTTATCGTTCAGGGCATGGTACGAGAGGCCTTGGGAAGGAAGCTTCGAGGGTTACGAAGGTATCGTGAAAGTGGTGCGTTCCGACGGTACGGTGCGAGTCGATGGAGACAAATTGTTTATAGAAGGCGCATCGGACGTCTTGCTGTTGGCTCGTGTAGAACCTTCGTCCGATATGGAGCATTCGGCAGTAGAAGATATGTTGTCGGTTTTGGCGGAATTGCCCGCAGACTATGATAAGTTGCTCAGTCCGCATAAAGAGATACACGGAGAGTTGTTCGGGCGAGTATCTCTCGATTTACACGCTCCGGCTGCCGACCGGCTTAAATCTTCGGAAGAATTATTGGCATCGGGCGGAGAGAATCCGGCACTGATAGAGAAAATCTTCGATGCGGCCCGTTATAATGTAATATGTGCTACGGGAATAAATCCGCCCAATCTTCAAGGTATTTGGGGAGCAACGATGACGCCGCGATGGTCGGGCGATTATACGACAAACGGGAATCTGCCCGTAGTCATATCCCATAATTTGCAGGCAAATACACCCGAACTCATGCTGCCTCTTTTTGACCGGTTGGAATCGTATATGGACGATTTCAAGGTGAATGCGCAGGAGTTGTTCGGTTGTCGGGGCATACATGTTCCGTCCCGTTTCAGTACGCACGGATTGAACAATCATTTCGATGCCACATGGCCTATGACTTTTTGGACCGTAGGAGCGGCATGGTATTCGCTGTTTTATTATGATTATTATTTGTACACGTTGGACGAAGACTTTTTGCGCAACAGGGCGTTGCCGTTTATGGAACAGGCAGCTCTCTTCTATGAAGACTTTTTGGTCGAAGGTGAAGACGGGAAATATATATTCAACCCATCGTATTCACCCGAGAATCACCCGATGAATAATCCCAATCAGGCATGTATAAATGCCACGATGGAGGTTATGGGGGCAAACGGTCTGTTTCGGACGATTATCGAGGCCAGCCGGATTTTGGGCGTGAATGAGGAAAAAATACCGGTATGGCAATCGATGCTTGCAAAGATGCCCGCCTATGAGCTGAATGAAAACGGCGAGATAAGAGAATGGTTATGGGGAGATTTGCAGGATAATCACCAGCACCGTCACGCATCGCAGTTATTCGGCCTTTATGACCTTCATGACCCGTTGATCATGGAAAGCGACTCGTTACGGGAAGGTTGTAAAAAGGCAATCGACAGACGAATGGAAATACGGCGGAAGGATAACGGTGGCGTTATGGCTTTCGGTATGATACAACTGGCCTTTTCTGCTTGTGCATTGGGCGAGGAAGAGACGACTTACGATATCTTGAAATGGCTGGGAAATTGCTATTGGAACGACAACATGGTGTCGACGCATGATCCCGGAAAAACCTTCAATGTGGATATTTGCGGCGGATACCCGTCGTTGGTCATGAAAATGCTGGTGTATGCCGAGCCCGGTTTGGTTTCGTTACTGCCTTGTACGCCCCGGGAGTGGTCCGAAGGTTCGTTGAAAGGGACGGCTTTGCGCGGGGGCATTGTGATAAACGATTTGAGTTGGAGCGGAGAGAGCGTAACAGCGACACTGGTGTCCCGGATAGACCAGACGGTGAAGGTCGAACTTCGGGGACAATATGTAGAAGATATAGAGTTGAAAGCCGGTGTGCCGCAGACCATTTCTTTTTAGTACTTGTACCGGATATGTGTAAAAAAGAGGGAAGATATTTTCAAAATATCTTCCCTCTTTTTTATTCGCAATATAAGTGGACAAAAGTCCTAAATAGGGTGCTATTTTCGGTCTTTCTGATTTTGGCGATGATACTGATAGGTATAATATACTATATTTGCCTATAACAAATTTTATATGTACCATGAAAAAATTACACATTCTTGTGGCCGGTTTGTTGGCTATGTCGTCGGTATGTACGACTGCACAAACCGTGCATACGATCGGCGATTCTACGATGGCCGATTACAATGAGTCGACTACCGATCAACGGGGTTGGGGGCAGATGTTCCAGCAATTTTTCGATGAAACCATAACGGTTAATAACAGGGGAAAGAGCGGAGCCAGCAGTAAAAGTTTTTATGAGGAGAGCGCATATTGGGCGTCGGTGAAAAAACAGATTGCCGAAGGCGATTATGTCATCATACAGTTTGCGCATAACGATGAGAAAAACGGTGGAATGGACGGTGATTCGGTACGGGTGAAAACCGGCGATATGACGGTCGATTATCGGGGAACGACTCCACAGGGTACTTACAAGGAATATTTGAGGAAATATGTCAATGAAACCCGGGCGTTAGGAGCCACTCCCATATTGGTATCGTCGATGTGTCGTAAATATTTCTCCGGTAATACCATTCGCAGAAATGGTCGGCATGACCTCGGGGATTCTTTTTCGATCTTGCAAGATGACGGGACGATTACGACTGGTAATAAAGTTCCCGAGACCGACCGCTCGATGGATTATCCCTATGCCATGAAACAGGTCGCCGAGGAGATGGACGTTCCTTTTATAGACCTGACGACGAAGTCGGCCGAGTTGTATGTCAGTTATGGAGAGGCTGCTTGTTCGGAGTTGTTGTTCGGTAAGAACGACAATACTCACCCCATAGCGTTGGGTGCTACATTGATAGCCCGTATCGTGGCACAAGAGATGGCTGCCCAAAATATTCTGGCGGACCATATCCGGCAGAATGCCGACTTATTGGTCAATCCGGTATCTCTCGATTTCGGTAAGGCATATGCCGGTCAGCAGTTGGTGCGGGAAGTATCTGTTTCGGGTTTCGATTTGACACCTGCCGACGGTTCGCTTTCTGTAACGGCTTCTGACGGTTTCCTCGTTTCTCTCGATAAAAAAGATTATGCATCTTCGTTGTCGCTCGATTATGCAGGTGGAAATCTCACTTATACCCGCATTTATGTGCAGGCTACGGTGGCCGTTGCCGGTGTCGTATCGGGTACGTTGGCATTGACCAACAGCAATCACAGCAAATCAATTCCTCTGACTTACGAAGGGGTCGATTTGGCCGGAGGAGAAGAAGTTCTGTTACAGTGGCCGTTGGCTGAGAACGATTCTTATCAGCTCACCGGACCGGCTATTGCCGTACCGCAAAGTTGGAGCGAAATGACCGTACAACGGTATGCCTCTCCCAATGCCAATACGATATGGCCCGAAGGATGCGGTCTTGTCAACGGGCAATCTACCCAGCGTAATCTTATTGTCGGGGAGAAGTGGCCGGCCGGAGAGATCGATGAAGTTTCGACCCGTTATATACAGTTCGGGATTACCGCTTCCGAGGGAACTGTACTGCATATCGATTCGATCGGGCTTTATGTTTGCGGCGCAGGTGGTAACGGTATGCGATGCCGCGTCTCTTATTCGACAAACGCCGATTTCTCAGAGGCTGTTTCCATTGCCGAACTGACGACTTCGATGGTGGCCAATACAATGTATGCCGTGTCGGCTCAGCCGGTTCTGGAATTACCGGCGGGAGAGACATTGTTGTTGCGCATCTATCCGTGGTATAGTTCCGAGGCGACCGGAAAGACGATCTGTCTGAGCCATGTTACTTTGCACGGTGTTGCCGAGTCTACATCATCTATACAAGAGACGAGTGCGGCCGAAGCCCGATTGTTGCAAACGACCTATTATGATATATGTGGAGTACAACTGCTTTCACCTCCCGAGAAAGGCGTTTACTTAGAGCGAAACAGCTATTCCGACGGTCGTGTTTCTGTCTCGAAAAAACTGAAATAGTATTTAACCTTAAACGATTATTGTATGAAAAATGTAAAATGCAGCTTATTGGCCGGACTGATTTCGTTTGCGGCTGTGGGTGTGCCACTCTCTGCGGGGGCACAGGAAATCAATGCTGTCGATGCTTCGGTACACTGGACATTCGACAAGGCTTCGGAAAATACCACGACTGCCGATGTTTTCGAGCCTGCCGCCGTGTCGGCCACAAGTTTCGACTTGGGCAGCAATCTCTATTTCAACGGCACACAGGGATGTAGCAATGAGATGCTCGGTAGTGCGACTCTTTCTAAACTCAATCCTTACGAGGCCATAGGGAAAGCCGAAGAAAAGGAGGCTTATGTCGTATTCTCCATTATCCCCAAAAAAGGAATTGCTTTTACGCCAAAGAAACTCAAATTCAATGCCGCCAAGTGCGGAACGAGCGGCGGTACGCTCAATATCTATGCTGTAACGGGCGATAAGCGGGTAGAAGTGGCGAAGGCATTCGATCCTGTCCGGAACAACGACTTTTCTGCTGCCGAGTACGACCTTTCTGCTCTTGGTGCTACGACCGAGAAAGTCGAGATTTATTTCTATGTATATAACCTTGCTGCTAACAAGCAACTGGCGATGGGTGCTATCGAGGTCATCGGCGACTTTGCAGGGACACCCGAAAATGTACCCTCATATACCGTTTCGGCTCAGTGTGGTATGGACGGTGCCGGTTCTGTATCGGTAAATCCCTCCGGTACTTCATTTGATGAGGGTACGGTACTGACGGTTACCGCCACGGAGAATTTCGGTTACCACTTCTCTGCGTGGGTGGACGATAAGGGCAATACCGTCTCTACCGAAAATCCTTATACATTCGAGATTGCTGCCAACACCTCTCTTACGGCTACATATACCCGGAAAAACGTATATCCCTTGAACCTCGATGTTGTGGGTGGTGCCAACGATTACCTCGTGGAGTTCTTTCCTGCGGGAAATATCGTAGATGGCGTTCATTACTATGAGGAAGGTACAGATGTGGAACTCCGTGCCCTCAATAACCGTATTCTGACCTTTACCAACTGGGAAGATAATACGACCCAGCTCGAACGCATCGTTACTATGGACGGAGAGAAGAACTTGACTGCCAACTACTCTTGCGAGGATTATATCGTGGCTTGGGACTTCTATCGCAAATCGCCTACAAGCGACCGTGCGGCCGACTATAAGGCTGAGAGCGACAATGCCGGCTTGCTCACCCTGCGCAAGCTCGACGGTTCGACTACGGGCTGGCTCGGAGCCGGGACTGATGAAGGAGCTGTCTATTTGGAGGGTAATGCCCGTCCGTGGAAAAATCGTTCGGAAAAATATTATTTCGAAATATCTTTCGGGACGAAAGAGTATACCGACATCAAACTCGTTACCAAAATGGGTAAGGACTACATGAGCTATACCCTTTTCAATTTCGAGTATAGTATAGATGGGAAGAACTATACCAAGTTCGGGGAAATATCTATTCCCGAAAAAGGTTGGTACGAAGCCGAAGCCACCTTGCCTGCCGAGGCCGAAGGCAAGGATCGCATCTATATCCGTTTTATGCCCGATTTCAATTCGGCCGTAACTGGCAATGAGACCGATTTGGACGGCGTCAAGTTGGGTCCCACATTTGTTTTGGCCTCTCTCGATGCTGTTTCCGATGACGTGGCTCCGCAACTCGCGACATCGATTCCTGCCGCAGGAGCTGTCGGAGTTTCGGCCAACGGTTCGATTATCCTCACGTTCGATGAGAAGATCGTTGCCGTCGATGGCGCCAAAGGAATGCTTGCCGGGGAAACGATCACCCCGACCGTAACCGGGAAGTCGCTCATCTATCCTTATTCCCGTCTGGCTTACGATACCGAATATACTTTTTCTTTACCGGCCGGTGCTGTTACCGATCGTAGCGGAAACGCTTGTGAGGGAGTGGAGATCACTTTCACCACGATGAGCCGTAAACAACCCGATGCCCGCCTCTATGATGCCGTTATTGCCCAAGATGGTACGGGCGACTATACCACCGTGCAAGCGGCCGTCGATGCTGCACCGTCGGGCAGTGCCAAACCGTGGCTCATTTTTATCAAAGAAGGCGTCTATAAGGAGCATGTGAATATTCCCGCCGGCAAGTCAAATCTCAGTTTCATCGGTCAGGATTACAAGAAAGTCTTTATCAGCGATGACCGTTTAAGCGGTGGGGACAATGCCGTGCATGTCGATGAAGGGGCTACGGTCGTGGCTCGTGCGAAAGATTTGTTCTTCGAGGGTATCAGTTTTGTTAATTCCTACGGCGTGGAGGAGAAGAATGGCCCGCAGGCTTTGGCACTTAATACCAAAGAAGACCGTGTCGTATTCAATAAATGCGGTATGTACAGTTATCAGGATACGTGGATTACGACCAGTATTTCCAATGCCCGTTGTTATGCCAAAGATTGTTTTATCGAAGGGGCGGTGGACTTTATCTACAACAGCGGCAACTATTATTTCGATGCGTGTACACTCAATATCGTGCGCGAGAGTGGCGGTTATATCGTAGCGCCCTCTCATTCCTCGGATGTAGAGTGGGGATATGTTTTTGTGAACAATACCATAACAGCTCCGGGAGTACCGTCCGAAACAGAAGTATGGCTCGGTCGTCCGTGGCATAACAGTCCCAAGACCGTTTGGATCAATACGGTTGCCGAGGTTACTATCCCTGCGGCCGGCTGGTACGAGACGATGGGCGGTCTGCCCGTGATTTGGGCCGAATATAATACGATGGATGGCAATGGTGATCCTGTGGACCTTTCGCAACGTCGGACCAAATACTATAAGACCGTTGATGGAGAAAAAGTGTGGGGAACGGCAAAAGCCGTGCTTACGGCCGATGAGGCTGCGGAGTATACGATCCAGAATGTACTCAGCGGAAACGACAACTGGCAGCCCGAACTTCTTACCGAAGCTTGTGCCGCACCCAAGCCTGTGATTACAGGTTCTATGATATCATGGGAAGCCGTACCCTATTCTATCAGTTATGTCATTCTCAAAAATGATAAGGTAATCGACTTTACGACCGAGACGACATATACTCCGGAACAACCGGCAGATGCCGATGTATATCGCGTGCAGGCGGTCAATGAATATGGCGGTCTTGGAGAGATTTCCGACCCGGTGGCTTTTTCCTCGGGCTTGTCGCAACAGTCTGTCGATGAAATTTTCGAGATTTCGCGTATCGACGGTGGAGTAGCGGTAAAGGGAATAATGCCCGGTTCGCAAGTCGATGTCATAACGGTTGGCGGAGTGGCGGTCTATTCGAGAAAAGCAATATCTTCCGAGTGTATCGTGAACTTGTCTGTTCCCGGTGTGTATATTATGAGAGTGAACGGTGTTTGCAAAAGTTTCGTTTATTAGCGACGGAATAGAATAACCCTATTATAATAAAGAGGACAACTCGTCGAGTTGTCCTCTTTTGGTTTTGTAGACTTCTTGCAGGAAATTACCCTTCTTTCAATCTCTATTGAAAAAGAAGTGTCTTTCTATCTTTTAGGTTTAAAAAACGTTTTTGTGCGATGGGCCCTTTATCGATTGTTCGACATGTGTTTTACCACTGATGTAAAAAAGAAAGGGAGCATCAAACTCCCTTTCTTTTACGCTTTTAATAGCCGATGGATATTTCTGTCCGATCTGTTCCGATCTGCTCGCGGCTGCTTTCCACAGGGTCGGAGAATTGGACCTCTACCTCCCAATAATATTTTGTACCATCTTCTCCCACAAAGGGTTCTTCATTGGGATTTGTTCTGACGATAGTCGCCGTACGTTCGTAAGAAATGCGGTAGACCGGCGTTTCGGTAACGATTCCGGAAAGATCGTTGTCGGCATCGAAAGAGTATTGTGCTGTCGCCTTGTTTTCATCAGATTCTGTTACGGTGTATGTGTCGGTCTGTGTAGTACCGATGAGATCTTCACGTACAGGACGTTCGATATCCCATCCGGGAGTGGGCGATGAAGCCATATCCCAGTAGTTAGGCACGACGTAATGTGCACTGCGTTTACCCAGCAATCCGAGCAACCCAAGAGGGGAAACGCCGCTTTCGCTGTAACCTCCGGAAATAATCCAGTTGATATCTAAATTTCCGGTGTTTTCATATTCCGAGTAGCGGAAATCTGTGTCGCTGTACCCACCGTAAGTGGTTTGTGTAAGATTCCCGTTCGTCCACTTGTATTCGACGGTATAGTCGTTATAATCATCTGTTTTGCCCGTTTCTTTGGTGAGTTGTCCCTCATTGTCGTACGCGAGTGTTATGTCGATAGTTTGGTTGTCGTCATCGGTATCGACATAACGCACCTGTGTGGCACGACCCCGGGCGTCGATGGCAGCTGTATATTCTTCTCCGTCGCGTCCTTTTATTTCTACGTTGCCATCGGTGTAAGCTATGATATATTCATACACGTCTGTTTCGTCTTCATACACATCTTTGCCAATTATCTTGATAAGCTGCCCTTTCTCATTGTATTCGAATGTGGAGGAGATGGTTTCTCCATCGCTGGTGTCTTTTATCATCAGTGATTTGATATACTTTCCATCGAATGACGGGGGCAGGGGGGTATCGGCCGTGCCGAGCTGGGTGATGAGGAGTTTCTCTTCATCGTTGGCACAGCGTATGTCGATTGTGGCCGTACGGCTTGTTTCGGATGTGTTGGCTGCTACGGTAAGATTTACAGTATACGTGCCTGCCGCCCCTTCGAGGATATCGGGGGTGAGCCAATCGGTTGCATCGGTGTGCAGACTCCATGTATCGGGTGCAGTGAATGTAAAAGATGCTTGGGTCTGCGAAGCATTGATTGTGAGCTTGTCGCCTCCTTTGATAACGATGTCGTTATCGGAAGACTCGTCGCACCCTACCGCCAATAGCAGTATGGGGAGAAAGAAATAGAAAATGTTTTTCATAATAGTTTTTAAATATTACATGGAATTATTTCCGCAAAGATATGAAATGTGATAATAGAATAATGTATGAAATAATACATTTCCCCTGAGAATAGTTTTTTTGATAAAATTTAATTGTAAAAAGGGCTGTTTGTTATATGCACGGAATGTGATAGAACCCGATTTTCATTTTTTCTTCGGGTACGCTATTTTCTTGAAAATAAAACTCCGTTATATTTCTTTCCGCAATATATCGTAGGGTCGGTCGGAGAGTACGGCGACAAGATCTGAAAAAGAACTGTAATACGATCCGTAGAAATGGTGTGTTCCGGCAAGAGTATAAAGCTCTGCAACAGCCTCTTTCATTCCTTCTATGGAGTTGCGGTCGGCTTTGCCCGGGGAATACAGAATGCGGTTCCCGAATCGTTCCCGGAGGCGTTCTTTGACTTTTTCGCTGTCGGTTGCCAGATAAAAGTGCGCTTCGGGGTATTTCTTCAAGTCCTGCTCTATTTGCTGTATGAAAAGGGTTATTGGGCTTTCAGCGATGGAAATGGCGTTGTCGATGCGGCGTATATGTAATCCGAATGTGGGAGTTGTAAAAGCCGAGCATCGTTTCTTGATTTCGTCGGTTATCTCGTCGGTAGGGCGAAACAGCTCCCGAAATAAAAAGGCTTCGGTCGGGTAAAAAGGAAGTCCGCTGGCGATGTAACTGTTTTTGCCGGCAACAAGAGATTTTATTGCACCGGCATCGTCGCGCAGTTTTTCTATATCGGTGTCGTAAAGTCTTTGGCTGAAATGGCGGCGTTGATATAGGGTAGGCAGGTAAAAGTTTCTTTTCAGCGGGACATTGTATTTTATGAGAGAATCGATTTTAGAGCTTTCTATGAGGGTGATGCCATGCTCCATAGGACGGAACAAGCAGTCGAACGGACAATTCAAATCCTTGTTTTTCAGCCAAATGACGTCGAACAATGAACCCACCGCTTTGGATAACTCATAACCCGAAGCGATTGCCCGCAGGCGGTTGGCCAGTCCTCCTAATGGTACGAGCGTGATTTTGTGTTTATCGGTCATGGCGTTTGTGTTTGTACTTTGTTTTTGCGACGGCGCAGCCATGAGAACCATTCGCTCCACTTGTTGAACTCTTTGCGATACATGATACCGACGCCTTGCGTAGTCAGGGCCGATTTTACATAGTAATTTTTGTCGTTGTAATGGTTATAGGCTTTCAATCGTATATTGCCGCTTTTGTTGAGCAGATATTCGAGATCGAAGTCGCCGATAAACGTATTGTTGTTGACGGCATTATCTCGATAACCGATATTTCCGTTGATGATGAGCCGGTTGTTGAGGAGTTGGCTCGACAATGCGACTTCGACTTCTACATCGGAAAAATCGCCTTTGTCGCTGCGCAGATTGGTTCCTATATTGATGTTTTCATTGATTTGCCCCAGCAGGTTGTTGAGCTGGCTCGATAGAGCCGAAGAAGCGACAGAGGCCAATTCGTTGTTGTGGGTTTGTCCCACGTTCATGTAATCGGGGGTATAAAATTTGTTCAAGGCGAGCAGATAGATGATTTGCCGGTTGACCATGTCTTCGGAACTGATGATACTGCGTATTCGCCGGTCTATGTCTTGCGTAACGGTCGGAAAATCGAGGTCGAATCGGAAATCGGGTTGTTGCAGATCTCCCGTGAGGTACAGCATGGCACGCACGGGAATGGTCGTGCGGTTCAAGTCTTGTTCGGTGGCGAAACTCTCGTCGAGGTCTTCGAGATTGGCTGTGAGGGCATAGTAGGCTTCGATATTGAGGTTGGCGTCCTTAGGAGCTCCTACAAACGATATGCTGCTGCCCGTCTTTATTGTAAAGTCTTTTGTAATGAGGTCTTGCAGGCTGAAATTGTAATTCCCTTTATCGACTGTGTAAGTGCCGTATAGCTTTATGTCGGAGAAGGTATTGTATTCCAGTCTTATGTTGCCGCTGCCTGTGGCGCGTATCATGTCGCCCGTAGACGGGTCCATGAGCAGATTCATGGACATTTGCGGAGAGACGTCTATTTGCAGGTTGAGGGTAAGCAGGTGGGGCGATGTCTCGGGCAGGACGATAGGAGGAGGCGTCGTGCTGTCTTTCCGGATATAATTATTTATAGCTCGGGAACGATCGACGAATGTGATGAATTGGTATTCTTCGGCTTCGGCATTGTCGGAGAGTACGAATGTGAATTTCGAATTGTCGTCGGTCGCCATGTTGATGTCGATACCCGTGTATTGCATATCTCCTTCGATGCTGATGGAGCCGCTGCCGTAAACTTTCCCGTAATATACCGAATTTTGTTTTTCGGTCGTGTTATAGACCAGCATATTGTTTATATCCGAGACGTTCAGGGAGTATTCGATATTTTTGAAATGTTTGTGTCGCATGATGCCGTTCACTTTTCCCAAGTGATTTTCTGCTCCTGTCAGTGTCATGTTATCGACGATAATGGCGTCGGGGGTAAGACGTATCGAGTCGGAGATGTAAAACCGGGTGTTGAGATAGTCGATTCCGAATCCGAATCGGTCGACGTATGCGCTACCTTCTACGTTCAGGGCCTTGAATCGTCCGTAGAAGTTGATTTTTCCGGTAGCGAATCCGTCTACGTTTTGCAGAATTTTTTCTGTAAACGGATTGAGGAAAGCCAATGAAATATGTTGGGCATCGAATCGGAGATTCAGGGAATCTCTTGTCGGGAAGATGTAGCCGTCGACCAGCGTATTGGGGTATCCTTCTTGGGTGACTGTTCCGTTGAGAAGAATACCTTTATTCTCGTTATCCCACCGGCTGTATAAGTTCAAATCTCCGAATTTGGCGCGATTGTAGGAAAAATCTTTGACAAAGAATTTTTTCGTACTGAGGCGGGGGACTCCGTTCAGTAGATCGGAGATGAGGAAATCTCCGGTGGCCTGCCCACCGAAAACTACGTTTTTCAAGTTGAGGGCGTCGAAGATATAGTCGAGGCTTACGTCATTGAGCGAGAGATTGAGCATATCGGTCGGATTTTTTGAAATAAGTCCGTCGATAAGCATGTATTGTTCTTGGTGACGTACTTCGATGCGGTCGATGTGTCCTTTCCCGTTTTCTATGTCGATGGTTGCCGGCCGGATATGCCATACCGAGTCGCCGATAATGATTTGCGTGGGCAAGATGCGGATATTATAGTCGATACCGTGCGCACTGTTCTGCAATAGGGCGAGCGTATTTATCTCACCGCAGAAGGTCGTATCGCTGTTGTTGCTCCAATTCAACCTCGATGAAATATGGTTTTTGTAAGCTTCTGTGTTGAATGCCCAGCCTGTAAATTGCCCTTTTTTGTTGAGCATACCGGTGTGGGCCGAGAGCATGAGAGCTGAGTCATTTGTATGTAATCTGATTTCGTTATGGAGCAGACGTTTCGTTTTTATTTTCAATTCCGGGGCATCGATTTGTAAGCTCATGTTATGGCTTTCGGCATCGAAATGTCCCGATACGGATACATCTTTTTGCAAAGTTACGGGCAGTTCGAAGGCCGAGGAAAGTTCTATACTGTTGCTTAGATCGAATGCGTAGCGGAAATTGTTCTGCCCTACACTTGTACTGTCAGGAGAAGAAACGGCATCGGGAAGATATAGGGAAAGTAATTCGGTAAAATCTCTTTTTATTTGGCGGAAAGAGTATTTACCCTCGATGTATCCATTGATGAAGTCCGATTTGATTTGCAGATTTTTCAGGCTGTCTCTGTTTTCTGCTGTTACGGTGAATTTCCCGGTAGAGAAGAGCTTCCCTTTATTCTCGAAACTGAGTGTGTCGATAACGATTTCACCTTCGATATTATCGATATGATCTCCGTAAAAATTGCTGGTTACATTGAAACTGGTGGTCGATTCGGAGTATTGGGGGGCAAGGTTCAACCGGCCCAGCCGTATATTATTTCCTTCGGCCAAGACCCGTATGACAGGCCGTTCGTTGAAAAGGTCTATTGTCCCTATGAGTTGCATTTGCCCGTTCGGGTCATTTACCGAAATGACGCCGTCGTAATTGGTATCGTTGTAGTTGCCGCTTACGACGATGTTCTGATAGGTGTAATTTTTGAAATCGATATGGTCGATATACCCCTCGACGCGTCCCCATAAACTTCCTCCCCGTGTTTGTTGGTTGAGATTCAGTTTTATGTCCAAGCCTACATTTCCCAAAAGGGGTTCCACGGAGAAGAATTTCCCGATTTGGAAATCGGAAGTTTTCAGTTCCCCATTGAGACTGAATACATCGATACGGTCATTGTCCGATATATCCATGTTGACGTTACCTTGTATTTCCCCCAAGTAACAAGCGAGAGTACCGTTGGCGTTTAATCCGTCGGGATTTTTATCGATTTCTCCGTTGAATTGCCATTCGCCTATGGGCGAAAATCGCTTGGCGAGCCCCGGTCGTTCGGGAAGAATTTCCTGCAATAATTGCGGGAGTGCGGTGTTTGTTACATTTAGTTTTTCGACTTTCCCGGAAAAAGTCGTTTTTCCCGGATCGGAAAGGTGTCGGGCCGAGGCTTCGGCCGAAAGGACGATATAGTTATTTCCGTAATCGATATGCAAGTCGCCTTTGAGATTATCGACCGTTCCTTGCAAATGTGTAGCGATACCCATTGGTGTTCGGGTATTTTTCAATCTGGGAATAAACGCACCGAAATCGGACAGAGTTATATACGATTTTTGTATTTTGATGTCGATGGGACTTTTGTTGTAAAAATCTTTCAGGTTATCATACGATAATATATCGGTTGATGTCCGGTTTATCAATATATCGGTATGCGGTAAGGTAATCCTAAAATTGCTTACCATGACGTTTTCCCGGTTTCCGATGAGTTTGACTCCGAATTTGCGGAGTGAGAATCCCGATTGTTCGTCGAAACTTATTTTTCTGATGTTTACATTGATAGAGTCTCTTTCGAAAGATTTGAGGGAAACAGTGGCAAGAAAATTGTCTATTTTTATGTGGTACGGATCGAAGACCCCTTGTGGCGATCGCTTTTTTGAAACGACATCGTAATTTATTTTTCCCCGACGGGCGAGTATCGTATTGACTTGGGAATGCAGGTCGATGGCCGACGGTTCGTCCTTCTTGAAACGGTCGATGATAAATTGCAGGTTGAGCGGGGAGTCGGTATTTTTCTTTTGCAGGGAAACCTCGAAGTCATAAAGTTGTACGGTTGTGAAAACCAATCGTTTTTGCAATAATTCCTGCCAGGCGAATCCGGCGATGAGTTTTTGAGTATATAGCAGCGTATCGCCTTGTCGGTCATAGAGACAGACGTCGGAGAGTTGTATTTTGTTGAAAGGGAATACATGACCCTTTCCGATGGTGAGCCGGGTGTCGAGTAGTTTCGATAACTCTTTCTCTCCCAAACGGGTTACTTTTTGTTGTACCGAAGGTATGTTCAGTAACAGATATGAAGCTGTTACGGAAACGAGAAATATTGTCAGCGTACTGACAATCAGTATTTTGATAATTCTGAATAGATATTTCATACACCAATCAAGGACAAATTTATGATTTTTCGCAGAATAAATAAGTATATAATTCTTTTTTATTGTGTAATTTCGCCTCACAAAAAATTTGCGTATGAGTATTACTGTTTTAGGTATAGAATCGTCGTGCGACGATACGTCGGCAGCCGTTATTCGCGACGGAGTGATGTTGTCGAATGTTATAGCGTCTCAGGCTGTGCACGAATCGTTCGGAGGCGTGGTTCCCGAGTTGGCTTCGCGTGCGCACCAGCAGAATATCATACCGGTCGTTTCCGAAGCGATCCGACGGGCCGGAATCGATAAATCATCGCTCGATGCATTGGCATTTACCCGGGGGCCCGGGTTGATGGGCTCGTTGTTGGTCGGAACCTCTTTTGCCAAGGGTTTTGCCTCGGCACTCGATATACCGTTGATCGATGTGAATCATTTGCAGGCGCATGTGATGGCGCATTTTATCCGAGTGGAAGGCGAAGAAAACCGGCAACCGACATTCCCTTTTATCTGCTTGTTGGTGTCGGGCGGAAACTCGCAAATCATACGGGTCGACAGCTACAAAAATATGACGGTGATAGGACAGACGATCGATGATGCCGCAGGAGAGGCGTTCGATAAATGCGCGAAAGTGATGGGACTCGGTTACCCCGGAGGCCCTGTCGTGGACCGTCTGGCCAAAGAGGGAGATCCGAAAGCCTTCCATTTCAGTAAACCTCATATCCCGGGTTACGATTATAGTTTCAGCGGATTGAAAACCTCTTTTCTCTATCTTTTGAGAGATGAGTTGAAGCAAAACCCCGATTTTATAGAACAGCGTAAAAATGACCTTTGCGCGTCGTTGCAGGCGACGATCGTCGATATATTGATGGATAAGTTGCGCCGGGCGGTAAAGGATACCGGTATACGGGAAGTTGCCGTGGCCGGAGGCGTGTCGGCCAATTCGGCTGTACGGGGAGCTTTTCAGGAACATGCCGCCCGTTACGGCTGGAACATTTATCTGCCCCGATTTTCGTTTACGACCGATAATGCGGCTATGGTCGCTATTACGGGATATTACAAGTACATGGATAAAGATTTCTGTTCGATAGACCTCCCTCCGTTTGCCCGGGTGGAATTGTAAAAAAGACAACCATGAATGTAGAAATTATAGCCGTAGGAGATGAGTTGCTTATAGGGCAGGTTACCGATACCAATTCGGGGTGGATTGCCCGTCAGTTGAACCTTATGGGGTGGGAACTGACCGAAGTTACGGTGGTCAGGGATCGAAAGGACGAGATAAAAAAAGCGGTTCTCGATGCTTTTACTCGGGTTCCGGTCGTTTTGATGACGGGCGGTTTGGGTCCTACCAAAGACGATATTACCAAAAAGACCCTTTGCGAACTTTACGGGTGCTCCTTGCATCGCGATGAGAAAGTGCAGGAGATGAATGAAGAACGGTTTGCCCGTAAAGGTTTTACGATGAATGAACTTACACGCGATCAAGCATTGGTGCCCGATGCGTGTACCGTCATATACAATCCGGTGGGAACAGCGCCTGTCATGTGGTTTGACCGGGACGATAAAGTGCTCGTATCTATGCCCGGCGTTCCTTCCGAAATGCAGTATGCCGTTTCTCATGAAGTGTTGCCGCGCTTGCGGAGTCGCTTCAACGACCATTCTTCGGTTCGTCATGCTACATGTTTGGTCAAGGGGTATACTGAGTCGGGATTGGCGATTGTCCTTACCGATTTTGAGAATGAGCTGCCGCCGTATATCCATTTGGCCTATCTGCCGAAACCCGGTGTAATACGTCTTCGCCTTACGGCGACGGGATTAGATGATGCCGAGGTTGAGTCTGGTCTTGAAATACAGTTCGAGAAGTTGACTGCCCTGTTGGGTTCCCATGTCTTTTGCCGGGAAGATGTGTCTCTGGCGGGGGCGTTGGGTAATATTTTACGGGAACGGAATCTGACGATTGCGACAGCCGAGAGTTGTACCGGCGGGAATATTGCACATGAACTTACTCTTGTCCCGGGCTGTTCGGCCTATTATAGAGGAAGTGTCGTATCGTACGCCAATGATGTGAAGACATCTTTGTTGGGAGTTTCTCCCGAAACCATAGAACAGAACGGTGTGGTAAGTCTTCCGGTTGTAGAAGAGATGGCACGGGGTGTGCTGCGTGTGCTGCATACCGATTGTGCAATCGCCACCTCGGGAATTGCCGGCCCCGATGGGGCAACTCCCGGGAAACCTGTGGGTATGGTAGCCATTGCTGTTGCTTGCGGCGGAAATGTCGTATCGAAGATTGTGATGGCCGGCACGCAACGGGAGCGTAATATCGAACGATTTACTCACTCGGCACTTTTGCAAATGATTGATTTGTTGATTCCTTGAACCGGATTTTTCTTTCGATTTAATCGACGAAAAAACAATTTATTTGAAAGAAATTACAAAGAAAATTTGGAGGGTATTTTCAAAATCGCTTACTTTGCACTCTGTTTTGTAAACACCCCCTTGAAAATAATAAAAATAGATACAGAGATGTCGAAGATTTGTCAAATTACGGGAAAAAAAGCCATGGTTGGCAATAATGTATCCCACTCGAAAAGACGTACCAAAAGAAGATTTAACGTCAATTTATTTACGAAAAAGTTCTATTGGGTAGAACAAGATTGCTGGATCAACTTACGTATTTCGGCTGCTGGTCTCCGTACCATTAATAAGGTGGGATTGGATGCCGCTCTCAAACAGGCTGCCAGCAAAGGTTATTTGAACGCTTAAATTTAAGAGGACCAGAACATGGCAAAGAAAGCAAAAGGTAATAGAGTACAAGTAATTCTCGAATGCACGGAGCAGAAAAATAGTGGTCTGCCCGGAATGTCGCGTTATATTACCACCAAAAACAGAAAAAATACCACTGAGCGTTTGGAGTTGAAAAAATACAACCCCATTTTGAGAAAAGTAACCATTCACAAAGAAATTAAATAATAAGAACTCATGGCAAAGAAAACCGTCGCATCTATTCAAAAAGGTGAGGGTCGTACCTATTCTAAGGTGATCAAAGTTGTGAAATCGCCCAAGACCGGAGCTTATGTGTTCCAAGAAGAAATGGTACCCAATGATAAAGTAAACGAGGTTCTTGCGAAATAAGAATTTTCAAGTTATATATCGAGAGGGCTGTATCTTAGGTGCAGCCCTCTTTTTATCGTATTAGTTGGAGAGTACTCTATTTTAGAGATCATCGGTATAAAAGTACATAAGTTTCTATTTATTTAGTAGGCATTTTTCTGACCTTCACCTCTTTCATTTCTCCTGAATACTTTTGGCTGTCCGGTGAATATATCGCGTCATGTCAAATCTTGATGAGATATTGCTTGACGGAGATTTCTGCCGTGAAAGATTAACCTTGTTTGGGCGTGGTGTTTAGAGTCAATTTCGGCGTACAAAAAATCCCGGATTCCCGGGATTTTTTGTTATAAGATTATTCCTGCTGTTAGGAGAGTAGATAGAGGTAGATGACAGTTGCCGGAGATGCGAGAAATACGCTGTCGAGGCGGTCGAGCAATCCGCCGTGTCCCGGTAATATGTTGCCGGAATCTTTGACATTCAGTGTCCGTTTCAGTAGCGATTCGCAGAGGTCGCCCCATGTCGAGAAAATCGATACGACGGCACTCAATCCTATCCACTGTCCCATATTGAGGAAAGAACATTGTGTCGACCATATCCAGCCTAAAAGCAAGGAGAAAGCAAGTCCGCCGAAAAATCCTTCCCATGATTTTTTCGGAGAAATACGTTCGAAGAGACGGTGTTTCCCAATGGTGCAACCTACAATATATGCTCCGGTATCGTTTATCCATATAAAAGAGAAGAAGGCAATGACTAAGAGTGCATTGTAGGGCATCAGCAGATATTCGGCTGCTAGGGGCGGATAGGCAATGAAGCTGAGTAATCCTAACGGCAGCGCAATATACACTTGTCCGAGAAAAGAGTGTCCCCATGATGCAATCGGTTTTTCTTCTTTGAGATAAAGTCGTATAATGAACGAGTAGAGCAGATAGATAAGATAGGGAATGAATGTATAAATGGCAGGCAGACCGCTTTGCATATTGGGGATAAGGAATAGTATTCCTACCAAATAAGTACCGCCGAGAATGTCGCCGTAAAGTATCCACCGGCTTATGTTTTCGTTGACAAGTCGGTAAAATTCCAGTAAACACAGGATCGTGGTAATGAGAATAAGACCTCTGAATGATACCTGACTATACCAGATGGCGCCCAAAATGACGGCAACGAATAAAATTCCGGTGATAGACCGTGTGATGAGATTTTTCATGATGTTTTGTTTGTGGAATGCTATAAAAAACCGCAGCTTACCCTGTGGGTAGGCTGCGGTAATAGCTGTTATTGCACTTTATCATTAGGTTCGTTTGCTTTTTCCGAGCCTGAAAGAGTTTTACTCTCTTCGTTTTGGGAAGACTCGTTTTCTTCGGCCTCATGGCTGTCGACCCGCTCTTTTTCCGAGGTAGAAGAACTGTTCTCGTCAGCGTTCTCGCTGTTTTTCTCTTTTTCTTCTTTTTGGGCTTGTTCGTTGACTCTCAGTATTTCTTCACTGCGAGAGGCCCACGGGCGTTTTCCGAAAATTTGTTCCACATCTTCTGTGAAGATGACTTCGCGGTCGATGAGTACTTGGGCGAGTTGTGCATGACCCTCGGCATGTTCGAGGAGGATTTTCTTTGCACGTTCGTATTGTTCGGTAATGATTCGGCTCACCTCTTTGTCTATGATACGGGCGGTCTCTTCACTATAAGGCTTGGTAAAACCGTATTCTTGCCCCGTAGAATCATAGTACGAGAGGTTGGGAAGTTCGTTGCTCATACCGAAGTAGGCGACGATAGCGTAAGCCTGCTTGGTAACCCGTTCGAGGTCGTTGGCAGCTCCGGTCGAGATCCTGCCGATGAAAAGCTCTTCGGCAGCTCGCCCTCCCAGTGTCGCACACATTTCGTCGAGCATGGCTTCTTTGGGGGTGATCTGTCTTTCTTCGGGTAGATACCATGCAGCGCCCAGAGCCTTTCCTCGGGGAACGATCGTTACTTTTACGAGCGGATTGGCATATTGCAGGAACCAACTCAGTGAGGCGTGTCCTGCCTCATGTATGGCGATGGCTCGTTTTTCTTCGGCGGTCGTGATTTTAGTTCGTTTTTCGAGACCTCCGATGATGCGGTCTACCGCGTCCATGAAATCTTGTTTTTGTACCCATTGTTTCCGCTTGCGGGCGGCAATGAGGGCGGCTTCGTTACATACGTTGGCGATGTCGGCACCCGAGAAGCCCGGGGTCTGTCGGGCCAGCAGGTCCGTATCGACCGAATCATCGATTTTTACTCCGCGAAGGTGTACTTTGAAAATCTCTTTCCGGTCGTTCAAGTCAGGTAATTCTACATATATCTGACGGTCGAAACGTCCGGCACGAAGCAAAGCTTTGTCGAGAATGTCGGCCCGGTTGGTGGCAGCCAATACGATGATACCGCTGTTGGTCCCGAAACCGTCCATTTCAGTAAGAAGTTGATTCAGAGTGTTTTCTCGTTCGTCGTTCGATCCCATGTTCGGATTACGTCCTCGGGCGCGACCGACGGCATCGATTTCGTCGATGAAGATGATACAAGGGGCTTTTTCTTTGGCTTGACGGAAAAGGTCCCGTACTCTGGATGCACCTACGCCGACGAACATTTCGACGAAGTCCGATCCCGACATAGAGAAAAACGGTACGTTTGCTTCTCCTGCAACGGCCTTGGCCAGTAATGTCTTACCGGTTCCCGGAGGACCTACCAGCAAAGCTCCTTTCGGAATTTTTCCACCTAATTCGTTGTATCGTTTAGGGTTACGGAGGAATTCGACGATTTCTTCCACTTCCTGTTTGGCTTCGGAGAGTCCCGCTACATCTTTGAATGAAACTTTTGTCGCGCCTTCTTTATCGAACAGCTGCGCTTTGGCTTTTCCTACATTGAATACTCCGCCGTTACCTCCACCGCCGTTTGACATACGGCGCATGATGATAAACCAAAAGACGAACAGCAAAATGATCGGACCGAAAGACCAAAACATATCGCCGAAATCACTGCTTTTTTCATACTTGATTTGCGTACCGAAACCCGATTCTTCTTTCCACTTGCTTACTTCTTGGTTGAATGTGGCTGCATCGGGAATATTTACGTATAGTTTGGGTGAACGGCCCAACTTTTGACTGTCGCCCGTACCGAATACTTTTTGTGCGGTAGAGTCGGAAAGAAAAGCCTCTAAATAATCTTTGTTGGTGTAGACGGTGATTTGTTTGATACCTCCGTCGCGGGCAATTTGTTCAAATTCCGACCATGTAACTTCTTTCGATGAAGAACCGTCGTTCATATAATAAACACCTATCAGAGAAAGTGCTATAAGGGCGTACATCCAGTATAGGTTGAACCGGAATGTTTTTTTATTTCCTCCTTGCGGGTTGTTGTTTCCCATAAAAATGTGAATGTGGGGGTTAAAATTTTGTTTTGTCGATTTTGTACAAAAATCATTCCACGTCGGGTAAAACTGTCAATTTGGCATCACTCCACAACTCTTCGAGATTATAATATTTTCTCGGTTCGGGCTGGAAGATATGCACATAGATATGGCCGTAATCGATGACGATCCATTGTGCATTTTTGTATCCGTCGTAGTTAAACGGTTTCACACCGATTTTTTGCAATGTCGTTTCTCTTACCGAGTCGGCGATGGCTGCTACTTGTGCCGGCGATCCTCCTTGACAAATGATAAAATATTGAGCCGAAGACGACTCTATTTCCGAGAGGTCTGCGGTAACGATTTGTTTACCTTTTTTTTCTTGTATTCCTTCGATGATGATTTGTATCAAATCTTGGTTTTCTTTCATGTATATTTTTATGCAAATTCTTTATATGCAAAGATAAATCGAATTTCGATATAGAGAATAAGTTTTGTAGATTTAATCGAGAATTTTAGATATATTCTATTTCTTCATTTATCTTTTTCAGAAAATTGCGTTCGTTCCTAATCGAAATATTTCTATCTTTGTTGAGATAAATCTTATAATTATTATTTCGTATGGAAATTAAAGGCCGCATCATTCATGTCATGCCGTTGCAAAGCGGTATCGGCCAAGTGAGTGGAAAAGAGTGGAAAAAACAGGAATATGTATTGGAGACGCAGGAGCAGTATCCGCGTAAAGTTTGTTTTCAGGTAAGCGGAAATCGTATCGAGCAATATCCCGTTTCGGTGGGCGATGAGGTTGTGGTAAGTTTCGATTTGGAAAGCCGTGAGGCAAAAGGTCGTTGGTACACCGATGTGCGTGCGTGGAAAATAGAAAAAGTACAAGCTTCCACTCCGGCTCATGGTGAAGGTGCTGTACCTCCGCCCCCTGCCGATTTCGAACCCAATGCTCAGACCGATGACCTTCCTTTCTGATGAGGGTTTGGTCCCGTAGAAAAAGAAAAATGCCTCCCTATGATAGAGATAGGAGTGGCATTTCTTTTTTTTAGAAAATTCAGTATGTAGCCAGTTGGTCGTTTTGTATCGTTGCGAGCATCTCGGCTGCCTTGTGATACTCTTTGGTAGTGAGCCATTCGCTGATGGCCCGGGCTTGGTCGAGGTTGTGCAAATCGCTGCCCAAAAATTCGATCATTTCGTTCTTGCACAACCACCATGCAATCTCTTTTATTTCTTTGCCGTAATAACCGGCCAAAGAGAGTAGATTGACCTGAAAATGGCAACCGTTGTTGTGCAGATGTTGGTATATTTCTTTATGGGCGTGATAATATCGATACCGTTCGGGGTGAGCCAAGATGGGCTGAAAACCTTTCAGCATCAGTTGGAAAAGTATTTCGTCGAGGTCGATGGGTGCTTGCATGAAAGAATTCTCTACCAAGAGTCGTTGTCCCGGCAACGGTATAAATGCCGACTCCCCCTCTTTGAGAAGGTCTCTGAAATGCTCGTCCATACGGTATTCGGCCGAGTAATGGATTTTCATCTCGATGCCTTCTTGAAGCCTTCTTTCTTCGAGTATTTTGTAGGCGGCGTCAATACTTTCCCTTGTATTCTCATACGTACCGGCAATGACATGAGGAGTGGCGAAGGTGTACTTGATTCCCCATGATTGTAGAGCTTTGAGGAGGGCTATTGACGATTCGATGTTTTGAGAACCGTCATCGATACACGGTAATACGTGGGCATGCAGGTCGGTATGATAGAATAGCGTACTTGGAGCTTTCTCTTTATGGAACCATCTCATAGGGATATCTTTTTTAGTGGTTGTATATTTGTTCTTGGAAGACCCGAAAGAGTTTTTTGTATAGAACGATTTATCCACAAAGATAGTACAAATGAAATGTCGAAACAAATTTATTCAAGCTGCGTAAGTCGTATGTTTTTTTGTATGCGTAGAAAAGAATATGTAGGATAACCGATGAAAGTAAAGATAAGTTGCATTGCTGTTTTTTCAGAGGGGAAAGAAATATTTGTTACGTATCTTTTATGTAACGGATAGGATAAGATGCAATCGGATTTTGTAAAAAGGGAAAGAAATATTTTTGTAAATCAAAAGTTATGCGTACATTTGCAAGCCATTATAAAAGATGCACGTTTTACCACCGTGCTTTGATTTGTAAATATAAAAAAGATATACAATGAAAAAAGGAATTCACCCCGAGAATTATCGTCCGGTCGTATTCAAAGATATGTCGAACGATGAGATTTTTATTACCCGTTCTACGATAGCAGCGAAAGATACTATCGAGGTTGACGGTGAGACCTATCCGTTGGTAAAACTCGAAATCACCAGTTCTTCTCACCCTTTTTTTACCGGAAAGCAGAAATTGGTCGATACGGCTGGTCGCGTAGACAAGTTCATGAGCCGTTATGCAAAGCACATGCAGAACAAACAGAAATAAATATTTGTTCCTTTATAAAGAAAACGGGCGAAACCTATGGTCTCGCCCGTTTTCTTTTTGTATTGTATTTTTCTAAATTGTGCAGTATGCAAATATTTTACAGCAAGCGCCCCGATTTGCATATGCCCAATTGTATGGCCCAGTTGTTATCGACCAGTGTTCCTGCGTCGACGGCCATGCTTAATCCGAATTTCCAGCCTTGTAATTGTCTCGGAGCATAGTTGACTTCGAGCATACCCGAGAATTCTTTTTCGATTTTTATATAGGGAGAATAAGGTGTTCCCCAACCGCGTTGTAACGAAGCCAGAAAACGATAATCAAATTCCGGTGTGATGTGCCCGTCGATACCTATATGCAAGGCCTCTACACGGGAACTTTTGAATCCTAGATAACCGTCGGTGTTGTACCCGGGTGAAATCATGAGCGGATTGCCTATCGTATGCCCGCGGTGCACCCACCCGTTATATACCACGTGCCCGTAGTACCAGTCGCCGGCACTTACCTGTATAGGTATTTGCGGGGTTTTGTCCCATAAGAACGGCCCGCTTTGGTCTTTGGTTTCGAGAAACTCCACGACAATACCGCTTACGACGGCATGAGGGCTCTTGCTACGGTATTCGATACCCCAAAGACCGTCGGCTTTGTTTCGGAATATCATACCCGAATGGTCATCGAACGGGTGTTCGTAGTAAATGCGGCCTTCCCAATTTTTCTGTCTTGTTCCTATGACAAAAAGATATGAGCCCAAATGGTTTCCTGTAACGTTTACTTGGTCTATACCCGGAGAATTTTCCCCGCCCGAAAGGGGTACGAATACTTTGAAATATTGTTTGATGTCGGAGGGAAAGTCGAGAACGAGTTTATTCCCTTTATAGGTTTTTCCTCCGAATTGGGCTGCCATGTCGATTCCGACTATGCCGTAAAAACGTTTGCTCGTCTTCCCGAAGCGGAGTAATAAATTTTTGCGGTGATACAACAAACCGGTCGTGTAGTTCTCATTTGCCCCGTGTGTATGTCGTTGGTACTTGTCGTCGACAAATCGTCCGTAAGCGATTTCCCCTTTGACCTGTACCGTTCCATTCGTCCAAGGCATATTGACAAATTCGGGAATACCGATACTTACTTGCGGGACAGGGCGGCTGTTGCCGCTCCATACCCAACCACCACTGCTTAAAGCCTTGTCCCACAACAGCGAGTATTCTTCTTGGCTGCCTACCGTAAGACCGAGAGCAAGGAATTGTAACGAGACATAAGCCTGTTGTATGTAGGCCGGCACATCGTCGTTGTAAGAGGTCATGGCGTCGAGACCGAAACCATAAGAAAAACGCCGGGTCGTGTCGATATCTTTCATGACTGCTGCCCGTAAATATCCCGTATTGGGCGTAAAAGATACAGTTCCTCCCCGGTTGTTCATCAGGTAAAACGGAGTGTATTCGCCCCCTCCGGCGATGATATTGGCTTCGACTTTATAGTTGAGGTGTATTTTCTGTGCACTTCCCCCGATCGAAGAGACCACCAGTAAAAAAGAGACAAGAAATAAATTGCGGAATGAAAACATGGCGGCTAAAATTTATGAAAGTGGTACAATGTATCCCGACAAGAGAGAACAAGATTTTTTCGGGATACTTCATCGATGCGGTAACTCTTACTGTTTTTCCCGCCGAAATGATAGGGAGGATCTTGCAGGTCGAACTGGCTTACCGAGGGGAAATGTATCGATAAAGAATCGTCTGCTGTGGTATACAACCCATGCAAGCGGGAACTTCCGTTTCCTTTGAAACGTTTTTGCAGTTCGAAAACACCGCGGTCGAAACAATAGAAAATCGAGTCGTTGGCGAATGTCCCACCGTCGGGGTACTCGCAATATCGGAATTGCCAGCGACCGTACAGCTTATCTCCTTCACTCTTTGTACAACTTGAGAATCCGATGATCAGCAATAAAGCGCCCAGAATAAAAAGAATATAGGAGGTGTACTGCTTGTTTAGTTTCATAGTGAAGATTCTCTTTTTGATATATTCAAGATAATGGGGTGGTGAATTTTCGCTACAAAGTTAGTGATATGTTTGTATTTATACCTATAAGAGTAGGCTTATAAATATAATTAAAGATTTATTTGTCGGGGATTGACATCCTTTTAAGGTTTCCGTTTTTTATGTTTCCCGATAGACTACAACTTATTGGTATAGAGTAGGCAGGCAAATTTTATATAAGGGCCTATCCGATTTATTCGTGCCGGTTGTGCGACAAATCTCCATAACCATTCGCAGTTTATTTGCTGTAATAATTTAGGGGCTCGTTTGAAGTTGCCTACATACAAGTCAAAACTTCCTCCTAAACCTTGATAAACGGCTTGGTGTACCTCTTGCAACTCTTCCATCAGGTATTCTTGTCGGGGAGAGCCCATTGCGACGAACACAAAGTCGGGTTTTTTATTTACAATATCGTTCTTTAACTGTTCTTTTTCGGTTTCATTTTTAATGAAACCGTTTCGAAATCCCGTAATGTTTATGTCGGGAAATGTCCTTTTCAGTTTTTCGGCGGTTGCCATAACCACCTCGTCTGTCGATCCTATCAAGTAGTACGATGAAGATGGGTGGCGTGCAATGATTTTTAGCCACAATTCGCAGCCCGGAATTCTGATCGCATCTTTATATCCTTTCTTTTGGGCTGCTTTTACGGCTCCCATTCCATCGCAATATCCGATATTAAGGTTGATGATTTTCCGCAGACGATCAGATGCTTTGATTGTTTTCTCGGCATTTATCGCAACTAAAATACCTTTGTATTTGTCTATATGGTCCAATATTTGTTCTTCGGAGACGAAAGGGAAGACCTCTATTCCGTTGAGCGAAAATTTTTTCATTAGGTTGTGTCTGTATTTTTTATGGTAAAGGTTATCGTTATGAGAGGAGAAAGAGTCGAGGTATCTATCCTATTTCACTGAGCATAGTTGTGTTATTTCGTATAGTCTTCCTCTTTTCCCTCCTGTTTTTCGATAGAAATCGATATATTTCATATCCCCAAAATTACACAATAAGTTTCTATATGGCAACACTATATTGTAAAAATAATATAGCGAAGATGACAGGTCTACATATTGTCTATTTGCCTATAATATTGGGCGGGAAGGTCTATCAGTTTATCGAATTGGGGGCGGATATTTGTGTCAATGTCTGGTGTAAGAGTAATTTCTCCGAATATTGGTTTTCCGTCTATTTCATAGAAGTCGATGCGTGCGAAATCGACATCCTGCGCGATTTTCGTTACAAGTCGAGTCATCAACTCAAATGATTGGGGACGGGGAATATCGTGATCGGTAGGACGGAGTACTGCTTCCGGCTGCGGATTCCATGCCATGTCAAAAAGCATATTGGGAGTGATGTGTCCATTGGGTCTGCGTCCTTCGTAATACAATACATAATAAGGTTTACCCATAAAACAGAAAAATTTGTAATCGCAGGGTAAAGCCTCTTTGTCTTTATTATTTTGTTCGAGAAGGCCCTCTGCAATAATACGGGGTGGAATAAGGGAGTAGTGAATTTGTCCGGTCAGGTCTCCGTAGGGAAAATGCAGCCAATAATCGAGCTTTTTTCGTGTCTCTTTCACATTGAGTTCGGACTTATCGCGCACAATGATGTTGTTGCCGCATCCGTTATTGGTTTTCAATACGAATTTATCGGGTAATGCATCGAAATCGATATCTTCTGCTCGTTTATATACGCCGTAAAGCCGGGTGAGGTATTGCTCTCCTATTTTTCCCTTGATATATTCACGCACTTCATATTTATCGGCAAACATGGCATATCGTTGCAGGTCTGTTGTTGGATCGAACAATTTGGCAATACTGTAATCTTGCAACTTTTGCGGATTTTTAAGATCGTACTTTCTACCGGTTTTCCGGTAAAAGCGCAATTGCAACATGGCCTTAGGAAAATATCGTCCTAAAAGCGCGATGGGTTTTATGATAAAGAGGGGGTAATTATAGATACTCATGTTCTCGGTCGTTTTTATTGAAGTAGCGATGTATAAATGCGTTCGAGCGTGGCACATACATTTTCGGGGAAATGGGGTTGTACTCGTTCATAAGATATTTTACCCATCGAAGAACGCATTTCGGCATCATTCACCATGCGTTGCAGGGATACAAATAGAGAATCTTTGTTTCCCGGTTCTACAAGCAATCCGTTTTTTTCGTTCGTTACAATCTCGGGAATACCACCTACGGGGGTGGAGAGTATGGGTAGGCGGTAAGACATTGCTTCGAGTATAGATATGGGTAGGGCCTCTACGTAAGAAGGTAAGATAAAGAAGTCGGCCTGAGAGAGTAGTTTTGCTTTTTGCTCTTCACCTATCCAGCCCTCATATTTCACCATATCGTCGATGCCATGCTGTGCGATAAGGCTTTTCAGACGTTTTGTCTCCCCGATGCCTCCGATGTGTAAACAGAAACGAGAACGGAGTGTATCTTGATGTTCGGCAATGACGTTCACAAGATCGAAAATGCCTTTGTTGTCGTTGATAGCTCCGAGAAATAGGGCTTCGACAAAACCCGCACTGTCTTGTGCTGTCAGTCTCGGGTGCGGTACGATATTGGGTACAACCTCAACACAGGGACAATTTAATTCTTTCTCAAAGAATTCTTTCCAATAGTCAGAGAGTGCAATTACTACATCTGTTTTTTGCAGAGATTGTAATACCGCCTGACGATTGCCGGCTGTAAAATCTTTGAATTTACCTCCGTGAACATGGAAAACGACTTTTTTTCCATACAATTTTGCCAGGAATATAAAAATGCGTTTGCGCCAAAAACTGACATAAGAGGCGCTATGTATGTGTACAATCTTAATCCCTCCGAACCAGCATTTCTCGCTAAAAGAGATAATTGCCCATAATAGGCAGAATAGTTTACCGACCTTATTCCCGATAAAAGTTGTACGTACAAACCGGAATGGATTCAATACGTTATGCGCATAACTGTATAATACTTGTGCCATTCCGCCTTTGGGATCGTGGTAGTCGACACCGATTGTCAGTATGTGCTTCGAAATGGAATAGGGAATCATGGTGTTATGGGTTATAGGAAAATGTTTTCTTTAAGAGTTCTGATAAGCCTTAATATAATTTAGGGAGGTGGTAACGATATCAAAATTTTGAAAAACAAATTCTCTTGCGGGGTATGTTTTTTGAATGTACTCGGGATAGTTCTGTATAATCGTTGCTATTTTTTCGGCACACATATCGATATTATCTACTTCAAAAGTTGTTCCGAATTTACCATTGTCGATAATTTCCATGGGCCCTTTGATATCGGAGAGTAGTACGGGTACTCCTGCACAGATGGCTTCTGCTACCGTTAATCCGAACCCTTCCTGACGCGATGGTTGCACCGCTAATTGATATTCATGCAGATGTTGGTATATGAATGCCCGGTTGCGTGCTCCTAAGAATGTTACATGTTTCTCGATTTGTAATTCTTTGGAAAGTTGTTGTAGATATTCTGTGTCGGGACCACATCCGATAAGGTCGAGAGATAAGTTGGTAATTTGTTTTTTGTATATGAGAATATGTAAAGCTTTGAGTAGAATATCTTGTCCTTTTTGTTGTATAAATTGTCTCCCGATTTGTACGATACGGAAATTTTCGTTTTTTTCAGGTTGATGTTTATAGATAATCTCCGATGTATTTATTCCGTTATAGATTAATTCTGTCGGTACGGTATAGCGTTGACGAATGTCTTGAGCAACATATTTTGAAATGGCGAATATTTTATCAAATCGATTGGGTTGCATAATGTCGATACCATTGGTATGCGCCGTAAAGAAATATCGTGTATTTTTTTGTTTGATAAGAACGGGCATGATATTGTAATTATGTATATGTACCACATTGGGTTTTAGATAATATAGTAGTTTATTGAGGAGAAAAAACGGATATGGATTTTTTGAACCGGTAGTTCTTCCGATGATGTATTTTTTTATTCGGGGGTCAATGCTTTGTAAAAGATGAGGATCATTTTCTTTATTGATGACAATAAGTGTTATGTCTTCATATTTTACTTGATTATTCATAATGTCGACAACCATTGTTTCGGAACCTCCGATATTGAGGTTGTAGAATAGATGAGCTATCTTCATAATGAATTATTTAGGGGTTCTTTATTGATATATTCTTGTTTTGCGGTAAGAAGTATCGTTCCGATGGTAAGTCCCAACAACAATAAGCCATGATGTGAGATAAGTCCGGCAAAACCTCCTATACCGAAAAGTGAAATACAGACAAGTACGACGAGATAGGACTTGCTATATGGAAGAGGGCGAAGTACCCAAAAATAAATGGCAAGAAAATAAAATGCTTGTAGTAGAAATCCTATAAGGCCAATATCGAGAATTGTTTGTATCTGCGTAACTTCTACACGAGCTACTGTTTCTTCACTTTTAGATACATCGGAGTAAAATTCGTTGGTAATGGAAAATTCATTAGCTGTGGAGAGGTCATCGTGGAGGAACCCGAAACCGGTATATTGTTTTCCCGTTGACAATAAGTGATCTATTTTAGGCAATATTTGAGCCATTCGCCCGGTTCCGAATTCGACCAATAGTTCAGGGTCATTAGGGTTTTTCAAAACCTCGAATTGTTTCACCAGTTGTTGTATTCGCAGTTGTCCCTCCATAGCTCCATCTATATAATATCCTGCAATGAAAATTACAATGCCTATTCCTATGTATTTGATCGTTTTTACGGCATTTCCCGTAAAAAAAAGGATTGTAATTATGATACCGCCGATAATCGAAAATGTACGACAAGAAATCAAAGCCAAAGCAAATACTATATAATGTTTGGCTTGCAATGAATAGAATTTCAGTGCGGGAAAAATACAAAGAGCTAATAAATACAGCCCGGGCGGATATTTACGGGGAAAACTACCCGGGTAACAATAAAATTTGTAGTAGGTAGAATAAAGTCCCGAAAAAGTAAATGTTCGGGGCACCAAAATACTGCCACCGAATATGAGACTGTCGATGATATAAAAGGTGGCGATGATGAAAGCGTAGGTGAATATTTTTCGATAGAAAATTTTAATATCGAATTCTTCCCGGGCAAAAATCAATAAAGGGAACATAAAATAGATAATGCCCCAGTATTCCCTCATGCGTCGTATCTGTATCATTATCGATTCGCTACTTATCAGAGCGAGGAGGAATAACACAGCGAAATATCCGCCGGTGAACAACAATAATTTGTTCAATGTTTTATCTCGGCGATAAATGACAATTGCAATGATGGATAGAAGAAGGGCAATATCCATCCATTTGAAGGGAAAAGCCTTGTCTTCATTATAAAAACCATATGCTCCGCATAAAATGGTAAATTGTATGAGAAAGTCGTAGCGGTTACGCAAGAACGTCGTAAAAAGAATGACTGGAAGGAGAAGGTAGGCAGGAGGAAATTCCAATCCCAAAAGACTGAGGGTAATCAAGAAGATGAAAGCCGAGAAAAGTTCGTTAGGAAAGAGGTGTAGTACCTCCCTTTCCGAATCATCGCGTCTGACAGTAGGTGTATATATATCGGTAGTCATTCTTGAATTTTTTAGGAGAAATAAAATAAAGATTTCCCCGGCTTTACCTGCATGATTCCCATATGAATACAAGAAAAAGGTTCTCGGTCGAATTACGAGCGGACATTACAAATCCGCTCGAAAGAAGTATAAGTACTTTTACTTACGGGTGTCAGCCACCCAATGGCCGAGATTATTTTTTACCTTTTAGTGTATTCTCGATTTTTACTTTTTTGTATTCTTACCGTAACCGTATCCCTGTTGCGCTTCGGTCCCGTTGAGTATGATGGAGACTTTGCCCAAGCGTTTTTCTGCTGCAATACGGTTGACATAGCGTATGTATTCTTTCTTGGTGTAGTTGGCACGACATACATACACGGTGGTATCGGCGATACGGGTAAGGCTGAATGTATCGGCAACCATGCTTACCGGTGCCGAGTCTATGATGATGTAATCATAGATTTCTCTCAGTTGACCGAACAGTTCGTCTACACGGTTGCTTAATAGCAATTCCGAAGGGTTAGGCGGTACGGGACCGGCCAAAATAATATCCATGCCTTTCTGTATGGCACTGGAAAGCGTAATGTCTGAAATAGATACACTCGTATCTGCCAAATAATTGGTCAATCCTTTCGGGCTGCGTATATTCAGGTAGCTTCCGAGTTGCGGGTTACGTATGTCCATACCGATGAGCAGTACCCGTTTGCCGAGCAATGCCATGGAGATGGCGAGGTTGCTGCTGATAAAGGATTTGCCTTCGCCGCTGATACTCGATGTAACGAGTATGACTTTTTCGTCTTTATTATTGAGGACGAATTGTATGTTGTTGCGAATCAGGCGGAAAAGCTCGGCAATAGAACTGTTTTCGCCTTCACGTATGACGATATGGTCTTTGTTTTTATGTGTACAAATTTCTCCGAGGACGGGGAGTGCGGTAAGAGCTTCGAGCTCGTTTCGATTGGAGAATTTTGTGCGCAATAAATCTTTAAGGTACAGATATATAATGGGCAATATCGCTCCTATGAGAAGACCGACGAATAAAGTGATGATTTTGGGCGTACTGATAGGTTCGCTCAGATTATAAGCTGCATTTACGATTGTACTTTTGGGAGTTGCCATCGACTGATTCAGAGCATTTTCTTCTCGTTTTTGTAATAAGAAGAGAAACAATTCTTGTTTGATGAGCTGTTGTCGTTGCATGTCGATAAATTCTCTCTCTTGCGTAGGCATGTTTTTGATGCGTTCGCCGAACTTATCTTCTTGGTCGAGAAGTGTTTTTTGGGAAACCGTCAAACTTTCTCGTATGCTTTTGAGCGTACTCAATACATTGTTGCGAGTGGCGTCGATTTGCTCATCGAGGATAGCCAATGATTTGTTATCTCCTTTTGCCGAGAATGCGATTTCCATACGTTTCAATACCAGGGTATTGTATTGCTGGATAGCTGCTGCCGATGCCTCGTCCGATAGACTGGGATTGAACGGAATCAGGGAGTAGCGGTTTTTTTCTTGTCGGAGAAAGTTCTCGATGATTTCGACCATTTGGTTTTGGGCTTCGATCTCGATCTGTTTTTCTTTCAAAACCGTATTTTGTTCGAGTATGATTTTAGCCTCGGTCTCTATATCGGTGAGATTGTTTTTCTTTTTGTATTCTTCGATTTGTTTTTCAGTTTGAGCGAGGTCTCGCATGACGAGGTCAATACGTTCGTCGATAAATCCGGCTTTAATTTCAGCCTCTTTGTTTTTTTCGTCAATACCACGTTGGTTGTATACTTGTATGATGGTGTTGAGCAGGTCTTTGCCCCGGTCGATGTCGCTTTCTTCGATTTCGAGATGGATAAGATTGGATTTTTTATCCGGAATCGAAATGAATGTGTGTGTGTTCACGTCTTCCGCAGCTTTGTCATATCCGCAGATAGAGATATTGGTTGCCAACTTTTCTCCGGCCACATAATGTGGTGTGGAGTTGAGAATGAAATCTCCGTATTGGGTCGGTACGACAAGAGGGAAACGACTCCCTTCCACTTTTTCGTGGCCTTCGAGTGCTTTATTGACTTTTACGACAATGTGGCCGGCTTCGTCGATACGGACTTTAAAATTGAGGGTTGTGCTGAGAGTATCTTCTACCGTAGGAGAGGCGTATATCTCGATGGGATAGTTTTTGTAAAGGTCTTCTTTGTCGAAAAAGCTGTGTCGAAGTATATATTTTTTATTCAGGCCCAAATCTTTTACCACTTCTCGCAAGGTGGAATGTGCCGATACCATGTTGATTTCGTCATCGACTTTGCCTCCACCCCCTACGAGATTACCGAATGAAAAACTTTTGAGCATGGCCGATTGCATACTTCCTCCACTGCTGTTTTCATCGCTGATGAGTATGTCGGCTTTTATCAGATAGATATCTTTCTTTATTTTGACGTAAGCGAAAGTTATGACCCCGCATGCAATAATGGAAATGGCAAACAAGTACCAGTTTTTGAGATATTTTTTGATCAGACCCGAAAGGTCGATGTCTATCAGTGCGCTGTTTTTATTGAAATTTTCCATGCGTATATCTTGGACTATTGTGCTGTAATTACTTAACGAATAATGCAATGATAAGAGATGCGATAACAGAGACTCCGCTGATGATAGTCGATATCATAGAGACGTTGAACTGTTTGTTGCTATTGTAACTTGAGTTGGACTTACGATAGTCGTTGGGTTCGACATACACGACATCGCCTTTTTGCAGGTAAAATCCCGGCGATGAGAATACATCGGGTTTCGTAAGGTCTACCCGCATACTGATCAGTTTCCCGTCTTCGGTTTCACGGGTGATGAGAATATTGTCGCGGCGGGCGTAGATGGTGAGGTCTTTGGCCAACCCTAAGGCTTCGAACAGAGAGAGCCGTTCGTTGGGTATTTCGAAAGTTCCCGGAGTGGTTACTTCTCCCAATACGGTGATATTATTGGTCAATATCTGAACTTTTACGATAGGGTCGGTTACCATCGGTTCCAATTCTTTTTTTATGTATTGTTCGAGTTGGGAACGGGTAAGTCCCGTAACCTTGATACGGCCCAAAGAAGGGAAGTCGATATATCCGTCGGGATCGACGAGATAATTTTGTAACGACGGGTTTGACGACAACATGGTTTCTCCCGGTTTCAGAGAATTTGTTACGGGGGGATTGTAGGCGGCGACGGCTTCGGGGTTGGCTGCCGATACGGTGATGAGCAATGCATCGTTGGTATTGATGGTTGTGGCGATTTTTTCGGTCAGGGGAACGATGTCGCCCGACTCCAAGCCTTGTACATAGGCGATGTCCTTATATGATTTACACGAGTGAAAAATAATAGCCGAAAGTATCAGCAGTGCAAATGTGGCTTTTTTCTTCATGAAGCGGTAGTGTTTTTCTATATTCAAGCTGCAAATATAGCCTCTTTGTGCATTATCTGCAAAATAATAACTCTTATATTTGATAACGGCTTTTATCTGTTTTTGTTGTGGCAGTAAACCGATATTATTCTCGTATTGGTGTCTCGTTTTTTTGTTTATTGATCTTTTGGTGGAAGGGATTTAAAACGACTGTTCCGTTTGGGTGCTTCACAGAGATTACCTATTTTTGTATCGCGTTAAATGCGATTGATATGAGTTCTGAATCTTTTATACGTTTATTGTCTCAACCTCTTGCTGTATCTGTGATTGTTTATGGCTCTTTTGCCGTTGCTTTGTTGCTTTTTCTCGTCTATATCGATGTAAAGTATTACCTTAGAGTGTATCGGTTCTGTCGCAAAAATACAGAAAGAAGCGGGACTCGGGAAAAGGAATTTTTACCGTCTGTTTCCCTTATTGTGTATGCTTGTGAAAATGCGGCATCATTACGTCGTAATTTGCCCGAACTTTTCAAACAGGATTATCCCGATTTCGAGGTTGTGGTGGTCGATGATGCTTCTACCGATGAAACTCGGGATCTTTTGAATCGGTATGCGGAGCAATATCCCCATCTTTATTATACATACGTCCCTTTCGATGCTTGTGCGCTGAGTCGTAGGAAACTGGCTATAACGTTGGGATTCAAAGCTGTCAGAAACGATTATGTCGTTGTTCTCGATGCGACATGTCTCCCGTCATCTCGATATTGGTTGAGGAATATGATGCGTCGCTTCTCCGATGGAGTCGATATTGTTTTGGGTTATACGCGATTTGATATGTCTTCTTCACGTGGCGCTTGTTATGCTGCTTATGACCGGTTGCTTTTTTCGCTACGCTATTTGTCTTGTGCGTTGTGTGGAAATCCTTACATGGGAGAGGGAACGAATGTAGTGTATCGAAAATCGCTTTTTTTCGGACATAAAGGCTTTTCCCGTACTTTAAATCTTCGTTACGGCGATGATGATCTGTTTATCAATGAAGTGGCTACGTCCCGGAATACCCGGGTGGAAATTTCACCCGAGAGTCGGGTCGATGTATGTACCGATGATGTCGTTTCATTGTGGCGTATGTCGAAATTGCGTTACTGTTTTACGGCACCTTATCTTCGCCATAGTCGTCGATATTTGTTTGTGTTCGAACAACTGTCGGTCTACCTTTTTTATGCGGCTTTGGTTACTATGGCGGTGATACAACCATCGCATCCTGCGGTGTGGGGGGCGATACTTTTGCTGTTGTTGTGGCGGGGAATCATGCAGACATGGGTTTATAAACGCCTTGCATGGACGATGGATATGCCACCTCTCGGCATGAAAGTCTTGCTATATGAGTGGTTGCGTCCGGCGGTGAATTTGTACTATTACTTTTCGGCCCGCCGACGCAAGGAAGAAAATTATACATGGCGTCGTATGAAAATATAAAAGGGTACTTTCATTGTGAAAGTACCCTTTTATATGATAACCTCGAACATTATTTGATTTGGATTTTTTTAGGTTCCGTGTTCTCTGCTGTTTTCCTCTTGGGAATGTGTATGGTAAGCAGTCCGTTTTCCTGTTTGGCTTCGATACTTTCTTCATCGATATTTTCGGGCAGTAAAAGAGTTTGGCGGAATTGGGAGCAGGAAAATTCCCGACGGATATATTTCCCTTTCTGAGCCTCTTCTTCTTTCTCTTTTTTTGTGTCGACCGTAATGATCAGATGGCTGTTTTCGTCGATGCGTACGTTTATATCTTCCTTTTTTAGTCCCGGAACGGCTACCTCTACGGTGTAACGTTTTTCGTCTTCCATGATGTTGACTGCGGGAACTGTCGAACGGTTTTTGGTTATCCACTCGTTGCCGAAGAAGTCGTTGAAGATCGACGGCAACCAACTTTGTGTTTGCTGTTTGGTAGGTGTCATATTATTTTCCTCCCGATGAATTGGTGAAACAATTGATTGATTATAACGATACGGAGTTTCTCTGTCTCGCTACCAATAAAAACAATGTGAAAGGAAGAATGTTTGTCGAATGTGCGGTAAACGTCGTTAAAATAGTCTAACCTCTTATTCGACGTGTCAGATATTTATCGGGTTATGGCTATATCGTATCGTAGTAAAGTGAATGTGATTTTAAATGGGTAACTCGATTCTATACTTTTCCCGGTCGGAGGGGTCATGTAGTAGTAATATTGGCGATTTTCATCGAAACTGTCGATCGAGAATTTTTTGGTCATACCGGGTAGAATTTCTTCATCGAGGAAAATTTCCCGGTAGTCGAGCATTTCGTTTTGAGGTGTTTTATACACGATGCGCAGTTTTATGCGGGTAACCGTTTCTTGTGTACGGTTTTGTATGAGAAGCGATTCTTTTTTCGATGATAAAATTTTTTCAAACCCCAATACCATAATGGCCTGATTGAAAGGAATTTCTTGTTTGGGAACATATTTTCGACCGTTAGGTACTGTTTCCTGCTTTGCCGGAATCGATGGCGATTGCTCCTGACTCAGAGTGCATATTGTCGTCCCGAAAAAAAATATGATAGAAAGAGCAAGCGTGAGTTTCATAATATCCATTATTATCGGTGAGCGGAAAAATGATATAAGACCACATACTGCATATTGGTTGTGGCTTGTTGCCAAAGATAATAAATTTATCGGAATCGTAGTCCTTTTATATATTTTGCTTGTGGTTTTTATCTATTTCTTCGATAAGATGAAGTTGAAATCTTGTTTTCTTTTTATCTTTATGGCAGTATAAATTCTGTACGATGAAAGCATTTGTTTGGTCTGTAATTTTGTGTTGGGCCGTTTCCATGCCGGTTATGTCCGACGGTAAAGTACAAGTAGGAGCCGATCGCCTCGAAGAGTGGTTATCCGATCTCGATGGGCGTCGGGTTGCGTTGGCGGTGAATCAAACATCCTTGTTGACGGCTTCTTCGGTACACCTTGTCGATACGCTTCTGGCCCGGGGGGTAAATGTTGTTGCACTTTTTGCTCCTGAACATGGTTTGAGGGGGACGGCCGATGCCGGAGAAATAGTGTCGGATGGTAGAGATGCGCGTACCGGATTGCCGATCTATTCGCTGTATGGTGTGAATAAGAAACCTTCGGGCCGGCAGTTGAAAGATATCGATGTTCTGATTTTTGACATTCAAGATGTCGGTGCGCGTTTTTATACCTATATTTCCACCATGTACTATCTTATGCAGGGGTGTGCCGAGCAAGGTGTGGAGATGTGGGTCCTCGACCGACCGAATCCTTGCGATTATGTCGATGGCCCGGTGATTGAGGATTCGTTACGTTCGTTCGTAGGTATTTTACCCCTACCTGTCTTGCATGGTCTTACGGTGGGGGAGCTGGCCTGTATGATAAAGGGTGAGGATTGGGGCGGCACGGCGCAGATCGATCTGACGGTTATTCCTCTTCGCGGGTGGCGGCACGGCGATCGGTATTCATTACCGGTGAAACCGTCGCCCAATCTGCCGAACGATACGGCGATACGATTCTATCCTTCACTGTGCTTTTTCGAGGCCACACGAGTGAGTGTAGGCCGAGGTACTTATATGCCTTTTCAAGTGATCGGTTATCCCGATTCGACATGCGGGACTTTTATATTCAAGCCTGCCTCTTTGCCCGGATACGATAAGAATCCGTTACAATGCGGTAAATTGTGTTATGGGATAGACCTGCGCGATTCTGTTCCGCCCGAGGGTTTGTCATTGACGTATTTGTTGCGATTTTTCCATCGGTCGGGGAAGGGAGCCGAATTTTTTTCCAGCCCTTCGTTTTTCGATAAATTGATGGGGAGCAGCCGAGTGCGCCGCGAAATTATCGAAGGAAAAAGCGAAGCCGATATACGCGCTTCATGGCAAAAAGATTTGGCGGCCTACAAGGAGTTGCGAAACAAATATTTGCTTTATCCCGATGACCGCCGATAAATGAGGGTTTTTATTTTTTAAAAAACGTAGGCGAAACCGATATTGAGGTAGACGTTATACATTTTGAATCCGATGGCGGTAAAGTCGCTCGGGAAAATCGGAGTGAGTCCCCATGTCAGGTCGGCGTAAATAGAGAGGTGTTTGTAGGCGACGAATTCTGCACCCAAGTCGAGTCCCCAATCAAATTGTTTTGTATCGGCCGAGAAATCATAGGGGGCATCTGTTTCGAGTTTCGGCTCGGTCGGGTGTGTACGCATATATCCGTTTTTGGCTTCCCCGTCGAAATTTCCCCGGAGCAGGAACGATACATATACACCGGCTTTCAGTTTCCATCTTTCCCCGGCCTTGTATGCGGCTTGTAAGGGCAGCGTCAGATATTGATTGTTGACTTTGGTTACGACATCACCGGTATAGATACCCTCGATATAGCTCCCGTCGTTTAGCAGTTTGATGACATAATTTTTTACCGAGGCATCGGTTTCCATTCCTTTCGTCTCGAAGCGTAGACCCAAATTTACACCCCATTTGGGCGAGAACCAGCGTATTACATCGCCGCCGATCGATAGGGATAGGGTAGGGCTGAAAGAGTTGATTTGCCGTATTTCGGCCGGCAGTCCCATAGGAGATGTTCCTCCGATATTGAATCCCGCTTTTACACTGAATTCATATACTTTGGCTTTCTTGTGCTGTTGATATTTTTCGGCTAAGGTTGCAGCCTCGTCAATATCTTGGTTGGTAATTGCTTGTGCCGGAATTCCAATAGAGAATACGGCGAGAAATATATACAGAAATTGTTTTTTCATAGATCTTTTGATTATGGCTGTACGGGGACGTCTTCGTAATGAATCGTGAGGTCGTCGATTGTTAACTCGCTGTCGATGGCACCTTCGAAAAAGTCGCCGTAATAACTCGAACAGCATACGATCGCTAAACTATATTCTTGTTTTTTCAGTCGTTCGGGATCGATAAGAGTACGGTAATCAACGCCTTCTTTTTGGCCTTTGAAGGGTATATTGACGTGTTTCCATTCTCCGTCGGTTCCACCTTCCCACTTCCGGTATTCTTCATTATCGCATGTATGCAGGTTGGCAATGGCGATAATCGATGAACTGGTGAATACGTTAGAGCCGTCGAGGGTGGGTATATCGAGCGGGTTTTCTTCTTTGGCTATTACATTGTCGAAGAAAACGGCATAGATAGCGCAGAAGTCGGGAGTCCCTTCGCGAGTCGTGAATACTTCGCCGGTATGGGCGTAAGTACCCCGTTTGTATTTGAAATAGACATCGAACGAAGTCGGTATCTTGTCGTAAGGATAACCGAAGCGGGTCGCTTTCAAGGGTTCTGCCATCAAGTTGATGCCTTTACCCGAAAATTCTCCGAGAAAAATATTCCCGGCGGCGATGGGTTTGTTGAGAGTCGCACCTAACGTGCCGGTCTTGCGGGTAACGAGCTTGGCGGCTTTGCTGCCGCTGTAAGCATCGTCGGTCGAAAACGTAGGGTATTCTTTCGGCCCTTTTCCGCTGGCGACGGCCGAAAATCCGAGGTTACCGCTATCCCAAAGATAGAGGTCGATCTCGGGGTAGTGTTCTGCTGTCCCGTCATCGTTGGTTATGGTCATACCGTGTTCGTAAGACTTTTCGTATTTGCCGTCGACAGCCCAATATTCGAATCCGAAGTGAGCCGGTATTTCGGTCGGAGTGAATAATACCGTATAGGTCTTGCTGTATTGTTTGTCTTCCGAAGTTACTTTCACGTATTCGATATGTACGGCATCTTTATCGGTTTCGTTCTCTATGGTGTATGTGGCTCCGTCCGATACAATGTATGTAGGGTTTATTTCACTTTCGAAATTTACCGATTTCCGTTTCAGTGAGACGATAGCCCGGTCTCGGTCTATCTTGGTATATGTGATGAGGTCTTCTTGTGCAACGACGATGTTTTCGATGTCGCATTCTACATTGGCTTTTTCGTCTTTGATGCAACTTGTCGTCGAGAATGCGACCACTATTCCGCAAAGGAGGAAAAAGGTATGATGCAATTTTTTCATTTGTGCGGTTTTGAAATATGTATAATTCTGCCAATGACAAAAATGAGGATTATTGTACTTCCGAATCGTGAAGACTTCCCGAATTGTATACTCTTTTTGTGAATTGACGTTGCAAAGGTAAGGTATTTTTTGATAGCCGGCCAATCTATACTTGAAAAACTTTTGAAATATCGATAAGTTTTTTTTAAAAAAAAGAAAACGGCTTCGTCCCTTATTTTGAACGAAGCCGGAATAGATAGGTAGGGTATCGCTTAAATAATGTATTGCGAACTGATAGATTCGTTTTCGTAAACGCGCCGTATCGTATCGGCAAACATATCGGCGATACTGATGATATGTACTTTGGAACAGTTTTTATAATAGGGAATACTGTCGGTAAATATCATTTCGGTCATTTTCGATTCTGTAACACGCGATGTTGCGGGGTCGGACATCACGGCGTGGCTGGCGATGGCACGGACAGAAAGAGCACCTTTGCTTATCATCAGGTCGGCAGCTTTGGTGATTGTTCCGGCGGTATCGACCATGTCGTCTACGAGAATGACGTTTTTATCTTTGACATCTCCGATAACGGTCATGCTCTCGACTTCGTTGGCTTTGGCTCTCGATTTATGACATAATACTAGAGGTACACCGAAATACTTGGCATACGAGTTTGCCCGTTTTGAACCGCCGACATCGGGCGATGCGATAACCATATCTTTGAGTTTGAGGGATTTGATGTATTCACCGAAAACGGTAGAAGCGTAAAGGTGATCGACCGGAACATTGAAGAAACCCTGAATCTGGTCAGCGTGCAAGTCCATTGTAATGAGGCGGTCGATGCCGGCCACGCTCAGAAGGTCGGCGATCAGTTTGGCGGCGATCGATACGCGGGGTTTGTCTTTACGGTCTTGTCGTGCCCAGCCGAAATAGGGGGTTACGGCGATAATCGACTCGGCCGAAGCGCGTTTGGCAGCGTCGATCATAAGAAGGAGCTCCATCAAATTGTCGGCGTTGGGATAAGTCGATTGGATCAAAAATACTTGGCAACCGCGAATCGATTCTTCAAAAGACACCGAAAATTCACCGTCAGCGAAGTGCTGAATGTTCATTTTTCCTAATTCGCAACCTAATGAGTTACAGATTTTTTCGGCCAGATAACGCGTGTTCGTTCCGGCGAAAACCTTGAATGGCGGTCTTTGGATCATTTTTTTCTTTCTTGGAAAGGTTTTTGATATTCTTCGGCAAAGGTAACAAGAATATCGTTATTTCATGTGTGTTAAGGTGCTTTTTTTCGAGCTAATTCGGGTTGTCTTTATTTTGCATTTCCATACGACGGCACCATAGGCATGTATCGATGTCTCAAACAGTCTGTCGGGAGAAATGTTTTTTGCAGCTTTTTCTCCTCCCAGCAGCTCTTCGCAATCGTATTCGCCGGGGATTATATTCCAACAATCGAAGGCGTGCTGGGGTATGCGTATTTCGGTATTGGCAGGCCAAGCATTGAAATTGACGGCTATGAGGAGCAGTTCGTTTTTGTATCTCCTTAGAAATGCGTAGTTGTGCTTGGCATCGAAATGTCCGTTGTCGAAATTGACATACATCAAGTCGAAAAAATCTCCTTCTCTCAGAGCGGCCTCTTTATTACAGAGGGTAAGTACTTGTCGGTACATCTCTCTCAGTCGCTTTTGATCATCGGTGAGCCGGGTATCGTTGCAACGGCCGTTGTTGTACCAGTTACGTATGGAAGGAACGCTCCAATAATCGAAAATCGTAGTGCGCCCGTCGTATCCGCTGAACCCTTCGGCATCGGTGCCCGGCTCTCCCAGCTCTTGACCGAAATAGAGAAGAAAAGGATTCCGGTTCATCATCGCCGATACGATGAGGGCGGGATATGCTTTGAACGGATCTCCGGCGTTTTGGGGGGAGGCGACACGTTGCTCATCGTGGTTTTCCAGAAAATTTACCATATCGGTATTGATGCCTTCGAGCGATTGCCAACAATGGCTTATTTGCAGCGAAGAAGCATGTCCGCTTACGATATTGCGTAAAAGGTCGTAGAGCCCCACTTTGTCGTAAAGGTAGTCGAAGTGTCCGTTATGCAGGTAGTTGCGGTATTCGCAGGGATTATATACTTCGGCGATGAAAATCAGGTGTGGGTATTGTCGCTTGATTTGAGGTATGGCCCAACCCCAAAATTCTACCGGCACCATTTCTGCCATGTCGCACCGGAATCCGTCGATGTTTTTCCCGCCCCAAAAGAGCAGAATGTCTCTCATTTTTTCCCATGTGTCGGGTATCGGGTCAAAGTTTTTTTTCATGCAGTTGAGGTAATCGACGCCGTAGTTCAATTTTACGGTTTCGTACCAGTCGTTTTGCCCCGGAGAGGGAGAAAAACAGTCGTTTCCGGTTGCTTTGGCGGGAAATTCGTTGTAGCGGTTCGTCCCTTCTCCGATATCGAAATGCGGGGAGAATTCTTGTCCCGGAATGTAATAAAAATTGTTGTGCGTATCAAATGCATGTGCCGTGTTGTCGCAACAACCCAAATCCGTGATGCCGTCGGGTTTGGCGTCCGATCGGTATTGACGCGCCACGTGATTGGGTACGAAATCGATGATCGCTTTCAATTTATTTTGGTGCGTACGTTCTATGAGAGCCTCGAATTCCTGCATACGGTCGGGAACATTTACGGCGAGGTCGGGATCGATGTCATAATAATCTTTTATGGCATACGGCGATCCTGCCTTGCCTTTGACGACATGAGGATTGTCGGTGGCGATTCCGTATCGGGAGTAGTCGGTTTGTGTGGCATGTTCGATGACACCGGTGTACCATACATGAGTGCAACCCAAACGGGCTATTTCCCGCAGGACTTTCGGAGATATGTCATTTAGTTTTCCTACGCCGTTTTTTTCGATCGATCCGTTGGGGACACAGTCTGTTGTCGTATTTCCGAAGAGGCGCGGTAAGAGTTGGTAGATAATGATTTTCTCTTGTTTCATAGAACGGTACGGGTATTTCAAATGATATAGTCGACGCAGGCGCGCGATTCTTTGGTCTCTTTGATGATTTGTGTCGCAGCTACGTGGTCGGGGTGCTGCGCGTAGTTGTGCAGATCGTCGAATGTCTCGAATGTGGTAGTCAGAGCTATATCGTAAGATTCTTCCGCATTCTCGTTTATCCCTACTTCTATGGACAAGAGACAGGGAATTTTTCCTTTTAGGGCTTCCAGTGCGTTTTTGAAATTTTGCGTAATGCTTTTCTTCTCGTCGGAAGAAAGAGTGGTTTTTAATTTAAAAAGGACGATATGTTTAATCATGACTTGAAATTTTGTATATTCGCAAATCTATTGTGGCAAAAATAGTGGATTTTTTTGACATGATAAATTAAAAGATGAGTATATGATAAAAAGAAAAATGATGGGATTGCTGGCTGCGTTGGCCGTAAGCGCGACATCGTGGGGGCAAGAACCCTTTACTGTTAAGGTTTGGCCCGACGGTCCGGCCGAAGATAACGGTATAACATCCGAAGAAAAGATAACTAAGGAAGGGCGTGTACTGAATGCACGCACGGCCGAACTTTTTGTGTATTTACCGGCCCGCGAGAAAAATACCGGAGCCGCAGTGGTGATCTGTCCCGGTGGCGGATATGCCCGTCAGGCCATGCAGCATGAAGGTGTGCTTTTTGCTCGTATGCTTGCAGAGAAAGGCGTTGCGGGCGTTATATTGAAGTATCGTTTGCCTAACGGTCATCATGCCGTGCCTCTTGCCGATGCTCAGGAATCGATGCGTATCGTGCGGGCGAATGCTGCCGATTGGGGTATCGATCCCGGCAAAGTAGGTATCGCGGGTTTTTCGGCCGGGGGACATTTGGCGTCGACGCTCGGTACGCACTGCGACTCGACATGCCGTCCCGATTTTATGTTGCTTTTTTATCCGGTCGTAACGATGGGAACATATACGCATAAAGGTTCTCGGGATAATTTGTTGGGTGATCAAAAGAATAATCCTGGTTTAATCGCTCTATATTCCAATGAGTTGCATGTTTCCGAGAATACTCCGCCGACACTTTTTTTGCTGAGCGATGATGATAAAAGCGTACCTCCGGCAAACAGTATACAGATGTATTCTGTTATGAAAGAAAAAGGAGTTCCTTCATCGATGTATATTTTCCCCGAAGGGGGACATGGTTGGGGGTGTCGTCCTACATTCTCTTATTATGATACGTGGCCGGTCCTTATGTGGCGATGGTTGCAAAAACAAGGTGTCCTGCCTTCGAATAAGGGATAATTTGTATAAAAAAAGTGTAGAATATTTTACGAATTCTAAGGAAATGTTAGTATATTTGCATATTATCTAATTCAAAACTTATATTATGAAAAAGAAATTGGTTGTGGCTGCCGCCGTACTTTTGAGCGGAAGTCTTATGTTTTCTTCGTGTATCGGTTCTTTTGGCTTGACCAATAAACTGTTTTCGTGGAATAAGGGTGTGGGAGAAAAATGGGTAAATGAGGCTGTATTTGTTGCATTCTGCATTTTGCCGGTTTATGAAATTTCTCTTATCGCCGATGCTTTGGTGATCAACTCCATCGAATTTTGGACGGGTAACAATCCTATGGCCGATAATGTGAAACACATCAAAGGTGAAAATGGAAATTATCTGGTAGAGTCGAATCAAAACGGATATGTCATCACCGATGAGGCTACTCAGGAAAAAGTAGAGTTGACCTATAACAGTGAAGAAAACTCTTGGGCTGTCGAGGGTATTACATTCATGACTTTTGTTGACGACAATCATGTAAGCATCTATGCCGGAGAAGGCGAAATGGTAACTATCGAAAAATCCGAGGCCGGATTGATGGCCTACAAAGCTATTGCCGGTGCGTATATGGCTTGCAAATAATTCAGGCTTAAAAAAACAGAAAAGGGAGGCATCTGTAAGATGCCTCCCTTTTTTTATGCAATATCGTCGAAAATCAAAGCAGAAATATGTTGTGGCGGGCACATTCTGCAATTTGTTCTTCGGGCCAGATGCTGGCTTGGACCTCTCCGATGTGGGCTTTTTGCAACAAATACATACATAGGCGCGATTGTCCGATACCGCCACCGATGGAAAGGGGCATATCGCCGTGCAGGAGAGCTTTGTGGAAATCGAGATTCAGACGGTCGGTGCAGCCGCATATTTCCAATTGTTTGCGTAAGGCCTTTTCGTCGACACGAATTCCCATCGACGAAATTTCGAACGGGCATTCTAGAACGCTGTTCCATAAAATAATATCTCCGTTAAGGCCATAATATCCGTCCGAGTTTGGTGTCGTCCAGTCGTCATAGTCGGGGGCACGACCGTCGTGAGGTTCTCCGTTCGATAATTCTCGGCCTATGCCTATGATGAAAATAGCCCCGTATTTTCGGGTGGCTTCGTATTCTCTGGCCTTAGGGGAGAGGCCCGGGTACATCTGTAATAATTCCTCCGAATGTATAAATACGATATCGTCGGGAAGCATGGGTGTGATATGCGGGTGGATTTCGTAAAGTTCGGCCTCGGTATCTTTCAATGCTTTATATATTTTGCGGACGGTTTCTTTCAGGTATTCGAGGGTGCGGTCGATTTCGGTGATACTTTTTTCCCAGTCCCATTGGTCGACATAGAGAGAGTGCAAATTATCGAGGTCTTCGTCGGAACGGATTGCATTCATATCGGTATATAACCCGTATCCCGGTGCGATGCGGTATGCCCCGAGTTTCAGCCGTTTCCATTTTGCTAATGAATGGACAACTTCGGCCTGACGGTCTTCCATACATTTTATGGGAAATTTTACTGCGCGTTCCGTTGCGTTGAGGTCGTCGTTGATTCCTGTACCGGAGAGGACGAACAACGGGGCTGTAACGCGGCGGAGATTCAGATTTTTTGCCAATGCCCGTTGGAAACTTTCTTTCAACCCCTTGATGGCTTGCTCGGTTGTCTCGGGCAACAATTTCGGAGTATAGTGTTTCGGTATGATTAGTGCCATGTTTTCTATTTTATATTATTGTATTTCAATTTATTGCATGTTTATGGAAGGCGGTGCGCGTTTTTTTATTGTTGCTTTGTTCTCCTTTGGGGAGCAAATATAGTTATTTTGTCAGTAATAATGCTTATTTCTTAATCTTTTTGCTAACTCTTTAAAAAGAATTTTGCATTTTTTGTATGCTATACCACTATCCTTAGATGCATTTCGTCCTTCTGTTTTTTTATTGTATTTTTGTGCGGTTATAAAGAAAGAGATATGCCGTTAAATATACCGTCGAAATTGCCGGCCGTCGAAATATTGAAGTCGGAAAATATATTTGTCATGGATTCGCAGAGGGCTTCTGCTCAGGATATACGGCCGCTGCGTATTATTATCCTCAATCTCATGCCGTTGAAGATAACGACCGAGACCGACCTTATACGACTTTTGTCGAATACTCCGTTGCAACTCGAAATCGATTTCCTGAAAATCTCCGGTCATGTTTCTAAAAATACGCCGGCCGAACACATGATGGCTTTTTACAAGGAGTTTTCGGAAGTATGCGACCGGCGTTACGACGGAATGATTATTACCGGGGCTCCCGTCGAGCAGATGGCTTTTGAGGAGGTTTCGTATTGGGGTGAGGTCTCTTCTATATTCGACTGGGCACGAACGCATGTTACGTCGACCATGTATATTTGTTGGGCGGCGCAGGCCGGATTATATCACTATTACGGCATTCCCAAATATCCGTTGGCGAAAAAACTTTTCGGCGTTTTTCTCCATCAGATTTCCGAAGTGGGAAAAACAGCCCCGTTGTTTCGTGGGTTCGACGATGAGTTTTATATACCGCATAGCCGACATACGGCGATACGTACCGAAGATGTGCGGAAGTGTCGGGAGTTGACCATTATGGCCGAGGGCGAGGTTTCGGGGCCGGCTGTCGTCATAGCCCGCGGAGGCAGGGAGATTTTCCTTACGGGACATTCCGAGTATGCTCCCGATACGCTGGGGAACGAATATCGTCGGGATTTGGCAAAAGGGTTGCCTATCGAAATGCCGCAGAATTATTTCCGGAATGATGATCCCGACAAGGCTGCGTTGGTGCGTTGGCGTGCACATGCCAATTTGTTGTTTTCCAACTGGCTCAACTATTACGTTTATCAGGAAACCCCCTATAATATCGAAGAAATCCGATGAGTGTATCTCGCCCTATCGAATTGTTGGCTCCCGCCAAGACGGCCGATATAGGTATCGAAGCCGTTTTGCATGGAGCCGATGCCGTGTATATCGGCGGCCCTTGTTTTGGTGCAAGAGCAGCTGCTGCAAACAGTGTGGACGATATTGCCCGGTTGGTCGATTTCGCACATCGATACGAGGCGCGCGTATATGTCGCTTTGAATACGTTGCTTTACGACGATGAACTGAAACCTGCCGAGCGGCTTATCACCGAACTTTATCGGGTGGGGGGCGATGCGCTTATCGTGCAGGATATGGGTGTCTTGCGTCTCGATATACCTCCTATTGCCCTTCATGCCAGTACACAGACCGATAATCGTACGGTAGAAAAAGTCCGTTTCCTTTACGATGTGGGGTTCTCTCGTGTCGTGTTGGCTCGGGAATTGTCGGGTGAGCAGATACGCACCATTGCCGAAGCGGTGCCGGTGGAGTTGGAAGTTTTTGTGCATGGGGCTTTATGTGTCAGTTATAGCGGACAATGTTATTTGAGTCGGTCTCTTTCGGGGCGAAGCGCCAATCGAGGGGAATGTGCCCAGTATTGCCGTCTTCCCTATACATTGCTCGATGCCGACCGTCGTCCGCTTATCCGCGACAAGCACTTGCTTTCTCTTAAAGATATGAATCGTACCGATCGGTTGGAGGCTTTGCTCGATGCCGGTGCGACTTCTTTGAAGATAGAAGGACGACTCAAAGAATTATCGTATGTGAAAAATGTTACGGCGTGGTACCGACGATGTCTGGATGAAATTTTCGAGCGTCGTCCTGAGTACAGGGCCGCATCTTCGGGTCGGGTCGAGTTGTCTTTTGACCCGATGCCGCAAAAGAGTTTTAACCGGGGCTTTACCCGATATTTTTTCGATGGTCGTCCAGATAAGGATATGGGGTCGCCCGACACGCCGAAATCTCTCGGTGAGCCGATAGGGCGAGTGGCACAGGTACGCGGTGCGGCTTTGAAGGTGCAGGGAGGTGAGGTGTTGCATAATGGCGACGGACTTTGTTTTCTCAATAAAAAGGGGGCATTCGAAGGCTTTCGTGTGAATCGGGTCGAAGAGGCGGTGGTTTATCCGTTCGAGAAATTGAATATATCGTCCGGTACTTTGCTTTACCGTAATTATGACCGGTTGTTTGAACAGACATTGCAGAAAAAAAGTGCGCAACGCCGTATTCCCGTCGATTTGCAGCTCTATGAAATTCCGAGAGGGTTTGCATTGAAGATTACCGATGATTCCGGTCGTTCGGCGGTAGTTGCCCGGGATTGGGAGAAAGAAGAAGCCCGTACTCCGCAATCCGAAAATCAGAAAGCACAACTTTCTCGTTTGGGGGATACTTGTTTTTTCGCCCGTTCGGTAAATGTTTTGTCGGAGAAAGCATATTTTCTGCCGGCTTCTTTGTTGGCTGATTTACGACGCGAAGCCGTAGAGAGAATGATGTTGGTCAGGAGGCTCTCTTATCGTCCCTCGCGTCGCAGGGAAGAAGGATCTGCTTCATATCCGGTTTCGGAACTCGATTATTTGGGAAATGTATCTAATGCATCGGCCCGTGCGTTTTATCGGGCTCATGGGGTGAAGAAAATTGCGCCGGCTTACGAATGTGAACCGGTCGAGGGAGAAGCCTTGATGTTTACCCGTTTTTGTCTGAAAAGGCAGTGGGGGCGATGTCCGCGTGAAACTGTTCGGCCGCAGGACGGGGGAGTGTGGAAAGAGCCGCTATTCCTGCAATATCGGGATACGTTGCTGCGTCTCGAATTTGATTGCCGGCTCTGTCAGATGCGCCTTTATCGGGTATTGTCGTCGGAGCGATCGCTTTGAGATTCTTTTTCGGGCTGTTTTACAATATTTTGAAGGTCCGGCAGCATCGAAATGAAAAAAAAGAGAAATGACGCTTTTTTGTGCTGAAAAATCTTTGTGGTTTGTCGGCAAAATTACTATTTTTGTAACTCCAAAAAATGAACAAAATCAAAACGATATGGCTGAAAATAAAAAAATCAAAACCGCATTAGTTTCGGTTTATCACAAAGACGGGTTGGACGAAATTCTTAAAAAATTGCATGCCGATGGTGTGGAATTTATTTCGACCGGTGGTACTCAATCGTTTATCGAGTCTTTGGGGATACCTTGCCGCAGTGTCGAAGGTCTCACTGGTTACCCCTCTATTCTGGGCGGTCGTGTGAAAACATTGCACCCGAAGGTCTTCGGCGGCATACTCAATCGTCGGGAAGAGGAGGGCGACCGTCAGCAGATTGCCGAATACGATATTCCCGAGATCGATCTTGTCATTGTCGATCTTTATCCGTTCGAAGAAACGGTAGCTTCGGGCGCCGATGAAAGTGCCATCATCGAAAAAATCGATATAGGCGGTATCTCTCTTATCCGGGCCGCTGCCAAGAACTTCAAAGATGTCGTTATCGTTGCCTCCAAAGCACAATATGCTCCGCTTTTGGATATGCTCAACGAAAAAGGCGCTGCATCTTCTTTGGAAGATCGTTATTGGTTTGCCAAAGAGGCGTTTGCTGTTTCGTCGGGATATGATACCGCCATTTTCAATTATTTCGACGGCGGTAACTATTCGGCTTTCCGGGCTGCTTGCAACGATTCCAAACCGTTGCGCTACGGAGAAAATCCACATCAGAAGGGATTCTTTTTCGGAAACTTCGATGAAATGTTCGAACAACTTCACGGAAAAGAGATTTCGTATAACAACCTGCTCGACATCGATGCGGCCGTATCGCTTATCTCCGAGTTCTCGGAATTGACATTCGCCATATTGAAACACAATAATGCTTGCGGTATCGCTTCGCGTCCTACGTTGCTCGAAGCATGGAATGCCGCATTGGCGGGAGATCCCGTTTCGGCATTCGGTGGTGTTTTGGTCACCAATGCGGTGGTTGATGCTGTTACGGCCGAAGAAATAAATAAACTTTTCTTCGAGGTTATTATTGCACCCGGTTACGAGCCGGCTGCTCTCGATATTTTCTATCAGAAGAAAAATCGTATTGTCCTCGTCCAGAAAAAAGCTCCCGAGGCCACGATACAATTCCGTTCCCTGCTCAACGGCGTGTTGATGCAGGAAAAAGACTTGCATCAGGAAAAGGCCGAGGAATTGAAACAAATCACCGAGAAAGCCGTAACGCCCGAAGAAGTCGAAGATTTGTTGTTTGCCAATAAAATCGTAAAACATAGCAAATCCAATGCCATTGTTCTCGCTAAGGGAAAACAACTTTATGCCAGCGGCGTGGGACAAACCTCCCGGGTAGATTCTTTACGCCATGCCATCGAGAAAGCCAAGTCGTTCAATTTCGATTTGAAGGGGGCGGTCATGGCATCTGATGCTTTCTTCCCGTTCCCCGATTGCGTGGAAATCGCCCACAAAGAGGGTATCGATACGGTGATTCAACCCGGCGGTTCGGTACGCGACGACTTGACGATCGACTATTGCAACAAGAACGGTATCGCGATGGTATTCACCGGTATTCGCCACTTCAAACACTAATCATTTTTACAACGAAGAACAATGGGATTTTTCTCTTTCAACCAAGAAATAGCCATCGATTTGGGTACGGCCAATACGATTATACTTTACAACGATAAAATCGTGGTCGATGCTCCCTCAATGGTTGCTCTCGACAATCGCACGGGTAAACTCAAAGCGGTGGGGCATGAGGCGCAGGCCATGTATGGTCGTGCTCCCGAGAATATTCGTGTGATACGTCCGTTGCAAAACGGTGTGATTGCCGACTTCAATGCGGCCGAACAGATGATGAGGGGCATGATGAAGATGGTTTCCATGCGTAACACTTTGTTTTCTTCGTCATTGCGTATGGTGGTGTGTATCCCGTCGGGAAGTACCGAGGTGGAGATACGTGCCGTACGCGACTCGTCGGAGCATGTGGGTGGCCGGGACGTATATATGATTTACGAACCGATGGCTGCCGCTATCGGTGTGGGTATCGATGTGGAAGCGCCCGAGGGCAATATGATTGTCGATATAGGAGGCGGTACGACCGAGATCGCCGTTATATCGCTGGGCGGTATCGTTACCAACAAATCGATACGTGTGGCAGGAGACGAATTCAACGAGGATATTCGCGAATATATGGGTCGCCAGTATAATATCAAGTTGGGAGAGCGTACCGCCGAATTGATAAAAATCAATGTAGGATCGGCGCTTAACGAACTGGAAAATCCCCCCGAGGATTATATCGTACACGGCCCCAACCGCATGACATCTTTACCTATGGAGTTGCCGGTAACTTATCAGGATGTTGCTCATTGCATAGAGAAATCGATATCCAAGATCGAAGCGGCTGTATTGAGTGCTCTCGATACCACACCTCCCGAATTGTATGCCGATATTGTGCGTAACGGCATCTATCTGACCGGCGGCGGTGCGCTTCTTCGCGGGCTCGACAAGCGACTTACCGATAAGATCGGTATTGTTTTCCATGTGGCGGAAGACCCCTTGTTGGCGGTCGCTCGCGGTACGGGAATCGCTTTGAAGAATGTCGACAAGTTCTCTTTCTTGATGCGATAATGTTATAACCGGGACAGTCTATTCCCAATGCGTAAACTGATACAATTTTTTGTCCGGCATAGTTCGGTTTTTGTCTATTTCTGTTATGCGGTACTTTGCCTCATTTTGTTGTTCGGTTTCAATCCTTATCAGCAAAGTGTTTATTTCAGTTCCGCCAGTCGGGTAGCCGGCAGCCTTTATTCCCTTTCGGGAGCTGTTACCGGATATTTCGGATTGCAGAAAGCAAATAACGAGCTCTTGGCTCAGAACGGTAAGCTCCAAAACGAGCTTGCCGTTCTGCGTAATGCTCTTGCCCGGTATCAGGCCGAAGATTCGCTGTCCCGTATCTCTGTACCGGCTGTTACCGGAGATACGACAAATATGATTATCGCTCGTGTCATCAATAACAGTATCGCCCGTAAAAACAATTATATCACTATTGATAAAGGAAATCGGGACGGGGTGTTTCCCGAAATGGGTCTTGTCGACCAAAATGGCGTGGTGGGAGTCGTTTCGTCGGCTTCGTCGGGTTATGCCGTCGCGTTGTCTTTGCTCAATCCCAATTTGCGTATCAGCTGCAAGGTTAAAAATACGCATTATATCGGCTCGTTGGTGTGGAGCGGAGAAGATGTCCATTATGCCGGCTTGGAGGAATTACCCGAGTATATGACCGTGAATGTTGGAGATACGATTGTTACCAGCGGATACTCGGGTGCTTTTCCCGAGGGGCTTGTCGTAGGGTATGTCGAAGATACCCGTAGGGTAAAGAAGAATAATTTTTATGTTCTTACCATACGGTTGGCCGCCGATTTTTCTTCCTTGAATTTTGTGCGTGCCGTCGATCATCGCAAATCCGTAGAACAAACACAAATCGAAGAGGAGGTGCAACGTTATGAGTAAATACCGGTTATGGCGTATCATCGGTGCGGCGTTTGTCATCTTGTTGCAGATACTTATGTGCAACCGTATCGCTCTTTGGGGTATCGCTACACCTTTTGTCGTCGTATATCTGTTTTTGAAGATACCTTCGGGGCTCAAACCTCATTTTTTGATGACGGTTTCTTTTTTCGTCGGGCTTCTCATTGATGTGTTTACCAACACGTTGGGTGTCTATGCTTTGGCGTCGGTTACCGTCGCATTTTTGCACAATCCGTTGTTGTCTCGGATACAATATAGGGACAGAGGGGAGGAGTCGTTTGTCCCTTCGTTCGATTCTTTGGGACTGTGGGGATATGTGCTTTACACGTTTGTTCTTACTTTTGTCTTTTGTGCGGTGTCGTTTTGCGCCGAGTCGTTCTCGTTCTTTTCCCCGTTATTGTTGACGGGTCGCATTGCGGGTAGTACATTGCTTACCGTGTTTGTCTTGTTGGTTGTCGATTTGCTGATAGAGAAGAAACGGTGAGAAAGAATTATAATTACGAACGGCGGAAATATATTATCGGAGGATTTATGCTTCTGATAATTCTCTTTTATATCGGAAAATTGTTTGCCTTGCAAGTTCTCGACAACGAGTACAATCAGTTGGCCGATAACAATGCCATTCTTACCAAAATACAATATCCTTCCCGTGGGCTTATTTATGACCGGGAGGGGCGTTTGGTTGTCGATAACCAACCAACGTACGACCTTATGGTGATACCCCGCGAAGTACAGCCGTTCGATACGCTCGATCTTTGCCGTACGTTGGGTATTACCTATGACCAGTATAAGGAACGATGGCGCAATATGTCCAACCGCCGCCTCAATCCCGGCTATTCCTCTTATTCTCCGCAACGTTTCATTTCTCGTCTTTCGGTCGAGGAATACGGTTTGTTGCAGGAAAAACTGTATCGCTATCCCGGTTTTTTTATTCAGAACCAGTCGATTCGTCGTTATACCTACGACGCGGGAGCCAATGTGCTGGGAAATATACGCGAGGTATCTACGCAAGAACTGAAAAACGACAGCTATTATATGCAGGGCGATTATACCGGAGACCTCGGTGTGGAGAAATCGTATGAGGCATATTTGCGTGGGGAGAAAGGGCAGGAGGTATTTTTGCGGAATGCCTATGGTCGTATCAAGGGGCGTTATGAAAACGGTGCGTTCGACCGCGAAGCCGTTCCCGGAAAAAATCTTACGTTGGCTATCGATATGGAGTTGCAACAGTATGGCGAACAACTGATGCAGAATAAAGTCGGGGCTATCGTGGCGATTGAGCCGTCGACGGGAGAGATACTCGCTTTGGTTTCGAGTCCTACTTATAAACCCTCTTTACTGACTGGCCGGGAGCGTGGCTCTAATTACGCGCAGCTTTTCGAGAATCCCTATAAGCCGCTTTATGACCGGGCTATTATGGCGGCTTATCCGCCCGGTTCTACGTTCAAACCCACGCAGGGATTGATATTTTTGCAGGAGAAGGCTGTTACCCCTTATACGACTTATCCCTGTCATCATGGTTTTTATTCGTCGGGTGTCAAGGTCGCGTGTCATGACCATGTTTCACCCATATCGCTTGTACCGGCTATATCTACTTCCTGCAATGCCTATTTCTGTTATGCATTCAGGGCGATGATCGATAATCTCGATAAGTATGGTACTACGGGAGCTGCCTTTGAAGCTTGGAAAAAGTATATCGTCGATATGGGTTACGGGTATCGGTTGGGTGTCGATTTGCCCGGAGAGAGCAGGGGATTTATCCCGAACAGCGATTTTTACTCTAAAATATACGGGGCCAACGGCTGGAAAGGAATAACCGTAATATCGGTCTCTATCGGTCAGGGGGAAGTCTTGGCGACACCGTTGCAGATTGCCAATTTGGCGGCGACGATCGCCAACCGGGGGTATTACTTCACGCCGCATGTCGTCAGGTCGGTCGAGAATACGTATTTGGGAGATGATTTTTCTCGTCCGCATTACACGGGAGTAGACCCGTCGTATTACGAATTGATGGTGGCGGGTATGCGTATGTCGATGATTCAAGGTACTTGTCGCATCGGAGAAATTCCCGGGATAGAGGCTTGTGGAAAAACGGGTACGGCGCAGAATCCGCATGGAAAAGACCATTCGGCTTTTATGGGATTCGCCCCCCGGGAAAATCCCCGGATCGCCATTGCCGTGTATGTCGAAAATGCCGGCTGGGGTGCGGCTTACGGAGTCCCTATCGGCAGCCTGATGATGGAGAAGTATTTGACCGGAGAGATAGCTCCTTCGCGCAAATGGCTCGAAGAGCGTATGCTCAATGCCAATACGATGATACAAGAAGAGGAGGAAGGCGATGTCGCGAAGGAATAATATATGGTATTCGCTCGATTGGTACACGGTGGCACTTTACCTTGTACTTGTCTTTTGCGGCTGGATAAGCATCTATGCGGCGAGTTTCGATTTCGATGCGGCATCGACGATATTCAGTTTCGATACGCGCTCGGGCAAGCAGCTGTTATGGATATTGTTGTCATTGGTTATCGGTTTCTTTATATTGATGACCGAGCCGAGGACATTCGTTTCGTTATCTTATCCGTTGTATATCGTTTTTATCGTCCTGTTGATCATTACGATATTCGTCGCTCCCGATATAAAAGGTTCCCATTCTTGGATCGTATTGGGGCCCGTACATTTGCAACCGGCCGAATTTGCCAAGTACGGCACGGCGTTGGCTTTGGCCAAAATGCTCGATAATTATGATTTCGATTTGAAAAAGCCGAATTGTTTTTTCAAGGCTTGCGCGCTTATTTTGTTGCCGGTTGTTTTTATACTCATGCAGCAAGAGACCGGTTCGGCGCTGGTTTATTTGGCACTTATCTGCATTCTTTACCGGGAGGGAATGAGCAGTCTTTTCCTTTTTGCCGCTTTGTGCGCGATTGTTTATTTTGTGTTGGCGGTAAAGTTCGCTTCGGTCGAGTGGCTTGCCACGCCGGTGGGTGAGTGGTTGGTTCTTACGCTTATTCTGTGGGTGCTGGCTTATATGGTGTCGGCCTATTTGCGTAACTCCCGTTTTTTCTACATCTCTTTGTTTTCGACTTTGCTTCTCGAAGGTGTCGGGCTGATTGTCTCGTATTATTTTTATGAATTCAATTTGCTTTATATCGCGTGGCCGTTGCTTATCATGGCTGTTTTGGCAACGGCAGGGCTCTACTTCAAGACTCTCGAACGTAGGTTGTGGATAGCTGTTGTATTCGCCTTGTTGTCTTGCTTTTTCTTGGAATCGGTCGATTATGCTTTTACCCGTGTGCTTGAACCGCACCAGCGTACCCGTATCGAGGTGGCTTTGGGAATCACCGAAGATCCTATGGGGGTGGGTTATAATGTCAACCAGTCGAAAATAGCGATCGGTTCGGGCGGGTTTGTCGGGAAAGGTTTTCTTAATGGGACGCAGACCAAACTTCGTTATGTACCCGAGCAAGATACCGATTTTATTTTCTGTACGATCGGGGAGGAACAGGGCTTTGTGGGAACAGTAGGTATTCTGCTCCTTTTCGGACTGTTGTTGGTGCGCATCATACAGCTTGCCGAACGCCAACGCTCGGTTTTCGGTCGTGTTTACGGCTATTGTGTTGCAGCAATCATCTTTTTCCATTTGGCAGTCAATATAGGAATGGTCATCGGCGTTCTGCCGGTCATCGGTATACCGTTGCCCTTTTTTAGTTACGGCGGTTCTTCGCTGTGGGGATTTACCATTTTATTGTTTACCCTGTTGTGTATCGATGCCTCCCGGAGTGATAGCCTTTGATTCTTTCTTGATAAAATATAGAGAAAATCGGGGGTGTCCGAGGAAAGAGGAAAAAATACAAAAGCCGCAAACATCGTTTGCAGCTTTTGTGTGATTATGGGGGGGTACCGATTCTTAGAGAATGCCCTGAGCCATCATGGCTTTGGCTACTTTCATAAATCCGGCAACGTTGGCACCTTTTACATAGTTGACATAACCGTCGGCTTGTTTTCCGTATTTCACGCATTGAGTGTGAATATCGAACATGATTTGTTTCAGACGGGCATCGACTTCTTCTTTGGTCCAGCTCAGTTTTATCGAGTTCTGGGTCATTTCCAGTCCGCTTACCGAAACACCGCCGGCATTGGCTGCCTTACCCGGAGCGTAAAGGATTTTGGCTTTGAGGAACTCTTCGATAGCTTCGGGAGTGGAGGGCATGTTAGCGCCTTCCGATACGGCGAAACAGCCATTGGCAAGAAGAGCACGGGCATCGTCGCCGTCGATTTCATTTTGGGTGGCCGAGGGCATGGCAATATCGCATTTCTCGTTCCAGGGACGGGCTCCTTCGACATATTTGCAGCCGTATTTTTCGGCGTATTCGCGGATACGTCCGCGGTAGATGTTTTTCAGTTCGAAGATATAAGCCAATTTTTCGGCGTCGATACCGTCGGGATCGTAGATGTAGCCGTTGCTATCGGACATAGTGATGACTTTCGCACCGAGACTGATCAGTTTCTCTACCGTGTATTGTGCAACGTTACCCGAACCGGAAACAGCGACTACTTTGTCTTTGATGTCGATGTTGCGGGTTTTCAGCATTTCGAGCAGGAAATATACGTTTCCGTAACCGGTTGCTTCGGGACGAATGAGTGAACCTCCGAATTCGAGACCTTTTCCGGTGAACGTTCCGGTATTTTCACGAGCCAGTTTTTTGTACATGCCGTACATGTAACCTACTTCGCGGCCGCCGACACCTATATCACCGGCAGGAACGTCGGTCTGAGGACCGATGTGTCTCCACAATTCGGTTACGAAAGCCTGACAGAAGCGCATGATTTCGCCGTCGGATTTACCGCGCGGGCTGAAATCCGAACCTCCTTTACCGCCACCCATGGGGAGAGTGGTCAATGAGTTTTTGAATGTTTGCTCGAAAGCGAGGAATTTCAGAATCGAAAGGTTTACCGAAGAGTGAAAACGGATACCGCCTTTGTACGGGCCGATAGCGTTGTTATGTTGTATGCGGTAACCCATGTTGGTCTGTACTTGTCCCTTGTCATCGACCCAGGTTACTCGGAATGAGAAAATACGATCAGGAATGCAAAGTCTCTCGATCAGGTTGTATCGGTCGAACTCGGGGTGCTCGTTGTAAGCCTCCTCAATAGTTCCTAACACTTCGGCAACGGCCTGATGATATTCGGGCTCGTTGGGGAATCGTCTTTTTAAATCACTTAATACTTTTTGAGCATTCATTGTATTTTATAATTAAAAGTGAAAAATAAATTGCAGTATCGAATAATATGAGATAATTTTTTTATTTGTTTTTGTTTCTTCGCTGCAAAGATAATACAAAGAAATGGATAAAATCAAATATTTTGCAAGAAAAATGGACAAATGACGATAAAAAAAATATTTTTATTGCAAAAAGATGCGTTTTTATGCTTTTATTTTGAATTTTGATATGTTTACTCTCCTTTGGCGCAGAATTCGGAGATTACTCTTATCTGCCTCTAAGAACTCATTCTTTTCATGATATGGTTTACGTTATATATAAAACAGTAGATGAAATGACTGCTTTCCCGAAAATTCATTACTTTTGCATCTTACGAAATATATTCTCTGCAATAATGAGCAGCATACATCTTTTTGCCCCTGAACGGGTAGATGCCCGCATACAGTTGCCCTCGTCTAAGAGTATTTGCAATCGGGCGTTGATTCTGAATGCTTTGTCGGGTAGCGAATGGCCTATCGGGAATCTTTCCGATTGTGATGATACCCGGGTTATGGTACGAGCTTTTAAGGAAGGTGGGTCCGATTTCGATATTATGGCTGCCGGAACTGCCATGCGTTTTCTGACGGCCTATTTGGCCCAGAGTGAAGGATTGTGGACGATTACCGGGTCGGAACGTATGCGTCATCGCCCTATCCGTTTATTGGTAGATGCGCTTCGTTCGTTGGGGGCTCGTATCGATTATATAGGAGAAGAAGGTTTCCCTCCGCTGCGGATTTATGGAAAGACGTTGGAGGGGGGACGGTTAATGCTGAGTGCGGGAGTCAGTTCGCAATATATATCGGCCTTGCTTATGGTCGCCCCTTATATGCGGGAAGGTCTTGTATTGTCTCTTGTCGGAGAGTTGATCTCGAAACCTTATATAATGATGACGCTCAGCATGATGAGACAGTGGGGCGTGGGCAGTGAATGGAATGGGAATGAGATACGTGTATTGCCCGGGCATTATAAACCGGTGCGCTTCTCGGTGGAGTCGGACTGGTCGGCTGCGTCTTATTGGTATGAAATAGTCGCTTTGATACCCGGCGCAGTCGTGGAGCTGTCGGGCCTGCATGATGTAAGCGTGCAGGGAGATTCCCGGGTTTCCGAGTATTTTGCCCATTTGGGGGTGGAAACCGATTTCTTGCAAGATGGCGTGCGTTTGCGCCATGTGGGAATGAGTGATAGCTCTTGTTTGTCGATCGATTTGACCGATCAGCCCGATTTGGCTCAAACATTGGTCGTTACCTGCGTGTTATTGCATAGGCCGTTTTGTTTTACCGGCTTGCAGTCTCTTAAAATAAAAGAGACCGACCGTATTGCCGCATTGAAGTGCGAGCTGGCGAAATTGGGGTATCGTATTACCGATCGTGAAGATTCTATTCTCGAATGGACCGGAGAACAGACCGAAGCGGAACATTCGCCTGCCATCGATACCTATGACGACCATCGTATGGCGATGGCTTTTGCTCCGGCATGTATTTTTTATCCCGGTTTGGAGATTCGCTGTCCCGAGGTCGTGAGTAAATCATATCCTGCATTTTGGGAACATTTGCGACAAGCCGGTTTTGAAATATCTCGCGTATGATGGGGCTTGTCTACATAATCGGGGCGATTGTTTTATTGGGTGTCGCCTGTTATTTTTACGATTACAAGCGACGGAAAAACAAACGTCCTGTGGAGAATTCGGAGCCGGAGAGGATCGAAACCGAATGTTGCGGGCAACACTTGATTTGCGAGAAAGAAAGTTTGCTCGCAGGGGCAAGCCGGGAAATCGTCTATTACGATGACGAGGAACTCGACCGTTATGTCGGACGGCCTTCGGATGGCTATGCAGCCGATGAAATCGGGGAATTCGAAGATGTATTTTATACGCTTGCTCCCGGTGAAGTCGCCGGTTGGGTACGGAGTTTGCAGTTGAGAGACATTTCTTTGCCCGATGCTTTGAAGGCCGAGATTGTGTTGGTCATAGAAGAACGGCGCGGACAATCAGCCCTAAATTAACAGAACTTTATGGAAACCGTCCGGTGAAAGTCCGGCGATAGGGGAATATAACAATATGTTCGATATTTTACAATATACTTTTTTTCAGAATGCACTTTGGGCGGTGTTGCTTATCGGGATTGCCGGCGGTATCATCGGTACTTATATCGTTACCCGGCGCATGGTTTTCATTACCGGAGGAATTACGCACGCCTCTTTCGGCGGATTGGGTATCGGGCTGTATCTCGGTATCAGTCCCACATTGGGAGCATTGCTTTTTGCCGTAGGTTCGGCATTGGGAGTCGGGTGGCTTTCCCGGCGTGGAACCGTAAGAGAAGATTCTGCAATCGCCACGTTGTGGGCTTTGGGTATGGCGGTGGGAATAATCTGTATTTTCAAGACGCCCGGATATGCACCCGGGTTGAATGAGTTTCTTTTTGGGAATATACTTACTGTAACATCTGCCGATCTCGGTTGGTTTGCTCTTTATACGGCTTCGCTTCTTCTGTTGTCGGGACTGTTTTACCGTTCTCTTATTGCTGTCGCGTTCGATCGTGATTTTGCTTTTACCCGGCGGTTGCCGGTACGGCTTATCGATTATACGATGGTTGTAATGGTGTCGTTGTGTGTGGTGTTGACGATACGGCTGGTTGGTATAATGCTCCTTCTATCGATGTTGACGATTCCGCAAATGACCGTCGAACTTTTTACCCGACGTTACAAGACGATACTTTGGGGTTCGGGACTTCTTACCGTTGCAGGAGGTGTGTCGGGATTGTGGCTGGCCTATTTGCTCGATGTACCTTCCGGTGCGTGTATCGTTTTTTTGCTTATCTCCGTTTATGCGGTCGCACGTTGCGTATTAAAGGTTTACCGTCGTTGTGCGGTTAGGGATCCGCAAAGGCAATAAACGTCGGGATTTTCAGTTTATATTAAAGATGAAAAGCGCTTTTGTTCGTAAGCTGTTGCTTCGGAAGGGACGTTTGTGGATATTTTCCCTTTCGTTGGTTTTGCTGGCGTCGTGTTCTACGCAGAAGAATACGCGTGCGACCCGCTTTTTCCATTCTTTTACGACTCGTTATAATGTCTATTTCAATGGTATAACGAGTTTTGAGGAACAACTCGATGCGATGCAGGATGGCTATGAAGATAATTTTACGCATCTGTTGCACATGCATCCGGTCTCGGCTTACGGAGTCCCGTCCGATCCTCAACCGAAAGGCGATTTTTCCCGGGCTTTGGAAAAAAGCCAGAAAGCGATACGGCAACATTCCATACAAAAGCCGCCTAAACGCAATCGAAAAAAAATGAGCGATCCCAAATATCGGGAATATGTCAAGCGCGGAGAATTCAATCCGTTCATTCATAACGCATGGGTGTTGATGGGTGAGTCTCAATTTTATCAGGGCGATTTTTTAGGAGCGTTGGCAACCTTCATATATATTACCCGTCATTTCCCGTGGAATACGGCTCTGATGGCCGATGTCCGGGTATGGACGGCCCGTTGTTATCTCGAATTGGGTTGGCTTTACGAGGCCGAAGACGCTTTGCTTAAAGTTTCTAAGGAATATACCCTTTCGCCGAAACAAAAAAGATGGTATGCGACCGTCTATGCCGATTTTTTGATACGTTCGGGGGAGTATGCCGAGGCGATACCCTATCTGAAAGAGGCATTGAAGATGGCCGACGGGCATTCTCAGGAAATTCGCATGACGTTTTTGTTGGCGCAGTTGCAGGCCAAGACGGGCGACAAAGCTGGGGCATATCGTTCTTATCAGGCTGTGATCAAGAAGAACCCGACGTTCCGCACCGAAATGAATGCCCGTATCAACCAGACCGAGGTATTTACGGGAAGCGATATGTCGAAGATCGAAAAACGATTGCGTCGCTTGGCGCGTAATTATAAAAATAGAGATTATCTCGACCAGATTTACTATGCGTTAGGAAATCTCTATCTGTCTCGTCGCGATACGACAAAAGCCGTAGAGAACTATATAACGGCAGCGGAAAAGAGTACGCGTCGTGGGGTGGAGTTGGCTATCAGTCAGCTTACACTGGGTGGAATTTATTTCGACCGGCGGGAATATACCAAGGCGCAACCTTGCTATGCCGAGGCCTTGCCGCTTGTCGACGAGAGTTATCCCGATTATGAGAATCTGGTACGCCGGTCGACGGTTCTCGACGAGTTGTCGGTTTATGCGGGAAATGTGGAGTTGCAGGACAGTTTGCAGCGGGTGGCGGCAATGCCGGAGGAGGAGCGTAACCGGCATATCCAGAAAATTATTGATGACCTGATTGCTGCCGAAGAGCAAGCCGCCGAAGAAGCTCGCCGGGCGGCTCTTCTTGCCGAGCAAGAGGCCAATGCGCCCCAGCTCGATAAAATACAGCAGGTAACGACTCCTACCATGCCAGGAGGAAGTACTTCATGGTATTTTTATAATAGTTCGTTGATTACGGCCGGTAAGTCGGAGTTCCAACGGAAATGGGGACGGCGTAAGCTCGAAGACGATTGGCGACGCAGCAATAAGGCATCGTTCTCGCAGGAAGATATAACCGAGGGGGCAGATGAAGAAATGTCCGAAGACGTACCTTCGGAAGATGTGGAGGTTGCCGAGACCGACACGTCGTCGTATAGCGACGATCCCAAAGATCCACGTTTTTATTTGCAGCAGTTGCCGTTTACCGAGGAGGCGATAGCCGCTTCTAACGAAATCATTGCCGACGGCTTGTTCAATATGGCAATGATACTCAAAGACCGTCTCGAAGATATGGACGCAGCGATGGCCAATTTCAATGAACTTGACCGTCGTTTCCCTCAGAACGATTACCGTCTCGAAGCCTATTATAACTGTTATCTTATCGGTATGCGCATAGGAGATGAACCGATGGCCGAAGAGTATAAACAGCGAATTTTGAGAAATTTCCCCGATAGTAAATATGCCGTAGCGTTGTCCGACCCGAATTACCTCGAAAATCTCAGACGCATGGACTTGGTTCAGGATTCGCTGTATATTTCGGCTTACGATGCTTATTTGGCCGGTGATAATGTAACCGTGCATACGCTTTACGAATATACCCGCACCACTTATCCGCTGTCGAAACTCATTCCCAAATTCATGCTTATCGATGCTTTGGCTTATGTCAATGACGGGGATATAGAGCATTTCAAGTCGGGTTTGAAGGCTTTGCTCGATTCCTATCCGTCGGAAGATGTAAGTACATTGGCATCGGATATGCTCAAAGGCGTGGCGCAGGGGCGTGAAGTTGTAGCCGGAGCCGCCCGGAATGATATATGGCGTGTACGTCTGGGGGGAGGAGACGAGGGTCTCGAAACAGGTATTTCCGATACCACGCAGGAAGCAGCTCCTTTTGTGTCCGACCTCGATGTACCGCATTTGCTTGTGTTGGTCTACCCGACCGGTGGAATCAATGCCAACCTGTTGCTGTTCAATATTGCCAAATACAATTTCGCGCATTTCATCATTCGGGATTTTGATCTTGAAATAATGAGCTTTAACGAAATAAGTATGTTAGTTGTCAAAGGTTTTTATAACTTTGACGAGTTGACTCAATATCGTCGTATGTTGAGTGCGCCCGACGGCGTACCGATGCCCGACGGCGTGCGTCCCGTAATGATCAGTGAGCAGAATTTCAAATTATTGGTCGAGGGGCATACGTTCGAAGAGTATTTCAGATTTGTCGAAGATAACCAGTTGTTGCAATATGAAGAGTGAAATCATTCTTTGGGCCGATGATGAAATCGATTTGCTGAAACCGCATATCCTGTTTCTTCGTCAGAAAGGGTATGAAGTCGTTACTGTGACCAATGGCCGCGACGCCCTCGATAAGGTCGAGGCCGAGCATTTCGATTTGATAATCCTCGATGAAAATATGCCGGGACTGAGCGGCCTCGAAACGTTGAGCCGTATCAAGGAGTTCGCTCCGCAGACTCCGGTCGTCATGATAACCAAGAGTGAGGAGGAGGATATTATGAATCAGGCGATCGGCAATAAAATCGCCGATTATCTGATAAAACCGGTCAATCCTAATCAAATCTTGCTTTCTATCAAGAAAAATCTCTATCGGAAAGAGATTATTTCGGAGAAAACATCGAGCGGTTATCAGCAGGATTTCAATCGCATCAATATCCAGATCAACGATTCTTTTTCGTGGGAAGACTGGTATGATGTGTACCGTCGGTTGGTATATTGGGAGCTGGAATTGGAACAGACGGAGGGGCATCTCAAAGAAATGCTTCTGATGCAGAAAAACGAAGCCAATTCCGCTTTTGTGAAATATGTCAAGCGGAATTATGAAAAATGGCTGACGGGAGCGGAACACCCTTTGATGAGTCATGAACTTTTCAAGCAGAAAGTATTTCCGTTGCTCGATAACGGAGAGAAAGTGTTCGTCGTTCTTATCGATAATTTCCGTCTCGATCAGTGGCGGGTGCTTATGCCGCTTCTCTCGGAGTATTTTATGGTAGAGGAGGAGCTGTATTTCAGTATCCTTCCTACGGCCACGCAATATGCCCGTAATGCGATTTTTTCGGGTTTGTTGCCCGATAAGATCGCATCTCTGTTTCCCGACTTATGGGTCGATGAAGATTCGGAGGAGGGGAAAAACTTGAATGAAGCTCCTCTCATCGGTACGCTGCTCGAACGTTACCGCAAGCGCTATACCTATGCTTACAACAAGGTCAACGAGTCGCATTTCGGAGAAAAGCTGGTACGTGATTTTGTCAACCTCGAACGGTATGACCTCAATGTCTGTGTTCTCAATTTCATCGATATGCTTTCGCACGCCCGTACCGATTCCAAGATGATTCGCGAATTGGCCGGTACCGATGCCGCATACCGTTCGCTGACGCAATCTTGGTTCAAACACTCTCCGGCATTCGATCTTTTCAAGAAAATCGCCGAGAAGGATTTCAAGGTGATTCTTACGACCGATCACGGAACGATATGGGTGGACAACCCCGTAAAAGTTGTTTCCGACCGGAATACCAATACCAATTTGCGCTACAAGGTGGGGAAAAATATGTCGTATAATCCCAAGCAGGTCTATGAGATAAAAACGCCGTCGCGCTTCGGATTACCGTCGCCCAATATGAGTTCGGCTTATATTTTTGCTTCGAATCATGACTTCTTTGCATATCCCAATAACTATAATTATTATGTGAGCTATTACAAAGATACTTTCCAACACGGAGGTATTTCCATGGAAGAAATGATGATTCCTCTTGTTACGCTTACGCCTAAAAAATAAAACCGTCATGACGCAATTTGTCATACATCACATCGACGAGATACGAGATGTCGCCCGTTCCTTTATCGGGGCGATGGGTGATAGTACCGTTTTTGCTTTCCGGGGCTCGATGGGAGCCGGAAAGACGACTTTCATAAAAGCCTTGTGTGAAGAACTGGGTGTAGATGATGTCATAAACAGTCCGACGTTTGCCATCATCAACGAATATGGACCGATGACCGATGGCCGATCTATTTATCATTTCGATTTTTATCGCATCAATAAACCCGAGGAGGCATTCGATTTCGGTTATGAAGATTATGTCTACGGCGATGCACTGTGCTTTATCGAGTGGCCCGAAAAAATCGAAGATTTGTTGCCGCCCGATACGGTCGATGTATATATCGAAGAACAGCCCGACGGGTCGAGACTCATAACGATGAAGCATTCGTAAACGGTACGGTTCTATGTTGCGTGCCGCTACTTATATCGTATTCTTTTTGTTTGCCCTTTCCGGAGCACTCTCGGTCGGAGCGGCGGTATGCCGGTGGCGGTGGTTTTTTGAGACGCAGAATAGCCGGGTCATGATGCGTTTCTTCGGGCGTAGAGGGGCGAGGGTGTTTTACTTTATTCTCGGCTTGTTCATTTGGGCGATGGCTTATGTGCTGTACCGGGATCACGACTTGTTTTGAATCTCTTATTCAATATCTTTTTATTAGCGTAGTGTTTTTGATTATTCAAATTGCTATCTTTTGATATCAAGAAAGGTATTAATTTAAATATATGTGTATAGATATTAATTATAGAGAAAATGGGTGTGAAAAAGTTGAGTCGGGGGAAGATTTTTTTGAGATAAGATGGAAATGAAAAAAGAAGAAATTGCTATCTTGACTTTGCAAAAAAAGAAAAACATGTTATATTTGCCACAAATTACCACGCGTACAAGATGGAGGCCTTTTTTAAAACGCATAAATATTTGGTGGAACACGTAAGTTCTCCTGTGAAAAGGGGACTTATGCAGGAAATCGACTGGTCTCGACGTCTTATCGGTATTAAGGGCAGCCGAGGGGTGGGAAAGACAACTTTCTTATTGCAGTATGCTAAGGAAAATTTCGGCCCCGACGACCGTACCTGCCTCTATATCAACCTTAATAATCTCTATTTCGCCGATAAGAAACTGTCTGATTTTGTCGATGAATTTTATCGCTTGGGTGGCCGTTGCCTCTTGATCGATCAGGTGTTCAAGTATCCGACATGGGCCGAAGAGTTGGCGTATTGTTACCGTACTTATTCCGATTTGTACGTTATTTTTTCAGGTTCGTCGGTGATGCGTCTGAAAGAAGAGGAATCTCCTATACAGGGTATTGTCGACTCGTATAATTTGCGGGGATATTCTTTCAGGGAGTTTCTCAATCTGATGGCGGGTACGGATTTCCCGTCGGTGAAACTCGATGATATATTGCGCGATCATACGGCTTTTGCCCGGGAAGTCATATCGCATGTACACCCTTTGAGCTACTTCAAGGAATACCTGCATCACGGTTTCTATCCTTTTTTTCTCGAACAACACAATTTTACCGAGGCTTTGGTGAAGACGATGAACATGATGATGGAGGTGGATATTCTTTTCATCAAGCAAATCGAACTCACCTATCTGCCCAAGATACGCCGACTGCTTTATTTGTTGGCGACATCGTCGCCCTGCTCTCCCAATGTAAGCCAGTTGAGCAAGGAAATCCAAACGTCGCGTGCCACGGTCGTCAATTATATCAAGTACTTGAAAGATGCCCGTCTCATCAATATGCTGTATCCGGTCGATGAGGAGTTCCCGCGTAAGCCGGCTCGCGTATATCTGCATAATACCAATCTTATGTATCCCATAGGGCCCGAGCATATCGATCCGCAGGCCGTGCGGGAAACGTTTTTTTACAATATCCTGCATAAAGACAACCGTCTGAACGAAGGAATACGCAATACTCATTTCTTGGTAAACCGCCGTTACAATTTCAAGATCGAAGGTGAGACGTTGCGCGGGCGGAACAATCCCGATTATTACTATGCAATGGATAATAATGAAGTCGGGAAAGAAAATAAGATTCCTTTATGGTTATTCGGTTTTTTGTATTAACTTTGCTAACTAAGAGACAATAATATAACCTTAATCCTCAAATATTAATTTGTATGAGCAAACAAAAGAAATTCATTACCTGTGATGGTAATCAGGCTGCTGCGCATATCTCGTATATGTTCAGTGAAGTTGCGGCCATTTACCCCATCACTCCGTCCTCGACCATGGCCGAGTATGTAGATGAATGGGCTGCTGCCGGAAGAAAAAATATCTTCGGAGAAACGGTTCTCGTAGAGGAAATGCAATCCGAGGCCGGTGCTGCCGGTGCTGTACACGGTTCGCTGCAAGCCGGTGCGTTGACCACTACCTACACCGCTTCGCAGGGATTGCTGTTGATGATTCCCAATATGTACAAGATCGCCGGAGAATTTTTGCCTTGCGTGTTCCACGTTTCGGCACGTACGTTGGCTTCGCACGCTCTTTGTATCTTCGGAGACCACCAAGACGTGATGTCGACCCGCCAGACCGGTTTTGCCATGCTTGCCGAAGGTTCGGTACAAGAAGTTATGGATCTTGCCGGTGTAGCACACCTCTCGACAATCAAATCGCGCGTTCCTTTCGTCAACTTCTTCGACGGATTCCGTACCTCGCACGAGATTCAGAAAATCGAAGAGTTGGACATGGAGGAAATTCGCGGATTGGTTGATATGAAAGCTTTGCAGGAATTCCGTGATCGGGCTCAAACTTCAGAGAACCCTGTAACAAAGGGAACCGCACAAAATCCAGACGTGTATTTCCAGGGTAGAGAGGCTGCCAATAAGTTCTATGATGCAGTACCTGACATCGTGGCTAACTATATGGATGAAATGTCCAAGATTACAGGTCGTACTTATCGTCCGTTCGTTTATTACGGAGCTAAAGATGCCGAGAATATCATCATTGCTATGGGTTCCGTGACCGAGACTATTCGTGAGGTGATCGATTATAAACTTGCTCAGGGAGAGAAAGTGGGTATGATCGCTGTTCATTT
>OMGY01000205.1_pt1 | contig 70310 bp, 76 predicted proteins | sample 1674461 | NCBI WGS metagenome assembly OMGY01 (sample SAMN05578579, study PRJEB25193) | human gut metagenome | biome: Human Microbiome; feature: human-associated habitat; material: feces | host: Homo sapiens | place: USA:Birmingham | reverse complement strand
TTGTTTTTAGCGTCATAGACCGCAGGATCCGTTCGGGACGACCTTTGATCATCACGACCAATCTTCCACTGAAAGAAATAAAAAACGAGACCATAGGTGATGTGAAAACTTCGGATACGCATCTGGGACTTGAGGATGCAGAGGATGAATTGAAGCGGCTGGAAGACCTGCAGAATGCCAGAAAGGAATTGGAACGGACGCAGGGAGAAAAGACGGTGTTGCAGAAGATGTTTAAGGCGATATGATTATAGAAGAAAACGAAAGACGCTTTGCGGTTGCAGGGCGTTTTTTGTATAGAGAATCTTGTATAAATATGGTACAATAAATCCGTTGAACAACGCGAGTAGAAATATATCAAAGAAGAAATAGTATTATATAATTTATGTGAGAAAGACAAGGTGATTACTATGGAATATCCTCATACATTACAGTTTAACGTAGAAAAGATTTTTGGCAACCAAGAGGTTCAAATAACACTGTATTCGGGATTAACAATATTGGTTGGTACAAATGCTTCCGGAAAGACTCAAACATTGAAAAAAATAAGGGATATTATGAAAAGAAAGTTAGGTGGCGATAAGGTTCGATATTTATCATCAAATAGAATTGGAAATATGGAACAATATAGATCAAAAACAAATCAATACAGTTATACCATTGATGATTATACACTTGGAGATCAAGCGACAAAACGTGCTCGTTTACAAATTGAAACTGCAAGTGGAGATTTCTTTGCAATGGACGAACGAAAGGATGTTTTTATTAAGGTATCTGAGAGGTTATCGGTGTTATTTAATAGAAATATTTTTATTCGTTGGGATGCTGGACATATGAAGGTGTTTTTTGGAAAGACCGATAGTGAGCAAGAATACTCAGTTGCAGCAGAAGCAAGTGGATTAGTTAATGTTATTTCAATTTTGGCTGCCCTATTTGATGAAGTGGTTGAAGTATTATTAATTGATGAGCCAGAAGTATCTTTGCATCCGCAATTACAATCATATCTTCTTCGTGAGATGAAAAGTGCTGCAAAAAGATACAATAAAACTATTATTATTTCAACCCATTCTGCAGAGATGCTTGAATTAAATACTGCATCTGAGTTGTGTAACTTTGTGTTTTTTAGTAAAGATGCATTACCTAAACAAATTTCGCCAGATACACCGGAATTGAATAGCGCAAAATTGAAAGAATTTCTTTTGCGAATGAGTCTTATATATAATGAGGGCTTTTTTGCTAAAAAAGTAATGCTTATTGAAGGTTCCAGCGATATGATTTTATGTCGATATCTTTGCAATAGACTTAACTTAAATTTAGATGTGGCAGGTTCACAAATTATTCCGGTTGAAGGAAAAGGACAGTTCCCTATTATTACAAAATTGTTTAGACTTATTGGTAAAGAAGTATGTGTCTTAACGGATTTAGATGGCTTTACAGATGATAATAGTATTATTAATTTATTTTCGGGTTTACCTGAAGCAACTGACATTGCTAATGATTATGGCAATGGGGATCTTCAAAGTATGATTAGGGATATAAAGACAAAAACAGATGAGTTAATTCGAACTCAAAAAGAGAATATGGTAACGATTTTTAACCAACATCCGTATTGGATAAACCGAGATCCAGAAGCAGAGGAAGATAAAATTATCCGTCGTGCATTGGTTGCGCGGTTATTTACGGTTAGTGCAGATGAACTAGCAACTTGGCCAGATTCACATGAGTGGATAAGTCTTAAGAAGAGAATTACTGTACTGTTTGATATTTTAGAAAATTTAGGATGTTTTATTCTTCGACGGGGGGCGGTGGAAAGTTATTACGCTTTTTCACCGAATACAACGTTTAATGGAAAGCCGTCTGCAGCCGCTAATGAAGTTAGTTATTGGGAAGAAAAAAGTAATGAACAAATCTATGCTCAATTCTCTGACATTGTTCGTTCTTTGCAATTTGCTGCACTTGATAAAACGGTAGATGAAAGTTTTGCGGTAAAGAAAGAACTATTAAGTGAATTAGCATTGATACTTGGAATTTTACCACAAGTATCAACTGAAAAAGAACTTCTGTCTTGTATTAAACAAGCAAAAGGGAGCGCAGAGTCTCTTTTTGATTATAGAATAATAAATGATAGCAAGCGTCTGGGTGTAGAAGTATCATTAAAATCTGAAATAATAGATGTTGATGGATTCCCATTTAAGGCTTTTGTCGGAGACAATGTTAATATTCTCATTGATGAAAGAATTCAATCGCATTTAAGTGAGGAAAGTCAGTAGTACCTCCACCCGCTTTTTACTACGTTTCCACTACGATTATTGTACACATCTTGCAATATTTTGCTAAGTTTTGCATTTTCTGTATAGAAATGACCGATACATAAAGAAGAATTTACACCGCGCAAATCGCTGCAAATGACAGCAGGATAGCGCATTTTGAAAGGAGAAAATATGAGTATACGCGTACTCTTTGTATGCCACGGCAATATACTGGTAACTCTCTAAAAAGTCTTGATTTATCGGGGAAAGGAAAGCTTCACAGTTCTGTTTTAGACCAGGTTTAGACCATTTGAAATGTGTAAAAAAATAACGAAAAAACATGCAGATGGGGAGCCTTGTTGCAAATATACTCATATAGAAAATTACACAACGGAGATAATTTTTGAGAGAAAAAATCATCCGGTGATGTGTGGAAATGTATCCATACGTCACCGGATTTTTTACGTTTCGGGATTTGATTCCTGATCGCGTTTCATGGCTTCATCGATTGCTCTATTGATAAAGGCTGTGGCACTTTCACCCATCTTTTCTGCGTGGTCCTTAATGATGGCACGCTTCTCTGGGGTGACACGAACCTTAATTTCAACGAAACGATCATTATATTTTTTGTTTGCTCTTCGACGAGCTTCGGTTAAGCCCTTATAGGAACCATTTTTCTCTTCACTCATGACAGCCTCCAGGATGTGTATTGGCAGATTTGCCTGTGAAAAGTATAGCACAGATTGATACATAAGACTATGTAAGATTTTCAAAAAATGACATTTGATTGAAAAAGGAGACAAGCTTATGAAAAATCAGAAGATTAGAAGCATGAAGGTTCACGAACAGAGCGGATATAACTACAAGGCAACACCTACCATCATTCTCAAAGGTCAATGGCTTAAGGAAATGGGATTTGAGATTGGTGATTACATCAGTGTCAGCTGTGAGGATGGGAAGCTGATTATTACTCCGGATGCAGAAAAGGCTACAATGGCAAAGGCAGAAACGGAATTCATGGAGAAGGAAATGAAGAAGCTCCAGAAGCGTTTTCAGGCAGAGAAAGAACAACTCCATGCTCAGTTTGTGGCTGAAAGTAGCACTGAATATAACGGAAGAGAGGTGCAGTAATTATGGGAAAGATTATTGTTATCGGTTCACAAAAAGGTGGCGTGGGTAAAACCACGACCACACTTAACCTGGCTTATTCTCTGAAGGAACTGGGCAAGAAGGTGCTGACGGTAGATTTTGATAGTCAGGCAAATCTGACTACCTGTTACGGAGTAGAGGATACCGGAGTCTTGGAATATACGATTGGCCATCTGATGATGGCTCAGATTGAAGAAGAGGTGACAGAGAGCTTTGAGGATTATATTCAGAGTAGAGACGGCGTGGATTATCTTCCATCATCTATTTATCTGTCTGTGGTGGATGCAAAGCTTAGAACAGAAATGGGTGCGGAGAGGATGCTTGCAGAGGTTCTGGAACCGTTAAAGAGCAGATACGATTACATACTGATTGATACCTGTCCGTCCTTGGGAATGCTTACCATCAATGCATTGGCTGCGGCAGATGAGGTGATTATTACGGTAAATCCTCAGCTTCTGGCGATGATGGGATTGCAAGATTTCCTAAGAATTGTAGGAAAGATTAAGAAGCGGATCAATCCGAAGTTGGAGGTCGCAGGCATTCTCTTAACTATGTGTGAGAGCAGAACCACTCTTTGTAAGGTTCTGACAGAGGAAGTGACCGGAAGCTTCCAGGGAAAAATCAAAGTATTTGATACAAGGATACCGGCAACAGTCAAGGTGGGAGAGAGCATTTACTACAATATGCCGATTGCTCAGTATAGCAAAAAGGCATCTGCAGGAATCGCATATAGAAAATTTGCAAAGGAGATAATCGCATATGAAAGCTAATTCAAAGAGAAAAGTATTTGGTGATGCAGTGGATCTGCTGATGGGAGATATGGAAGAAGTAACAATGCCAAGAGGTGTTCAGATGTTACCAGTGAAGAGTATTCAGCCTTTTCACGATCATCCGTTTCATCTGTATGAGGGAGAACGCTTAGAAGATATGATTGCCAGTGTGAAGGAGCACGGAGTGCTCAATCCGGTTATTGTACAGAAGCTTGATACCGGTTATGAAATGCTTTCCGGGCATAACCGTTGGAATGCAGCTAAGCTGGCAGGGCTTAAAGAAATACCAGCAATAGTGAAGACCGATTTATCTGAGGAAGAGGCCTATGTGTATGTAATCGAAACGAATCTGATGCAAAGGTCATTTTCGGATTTGGCAATATCGGAGAAGGCAGCAGTGCTGAAGGCAAGGTATGAAAAGGGCTCCTGTCAGGGAAAGAGAAATGATATCTTGAATGAGATTGCAAGGTTAGAGGGCAAATCCTCAGATGTAACTTCTGGTCACTGTGACCAGAAGTTGACTACACGGGATGCCATTGGCAAAGAATATGAATTGTCCGGTAGCTCTGTGGGGAGATTACTTAAGCTGAATGACCTGATTAAACCCTTCAAGGATATGGTGGATAGAGGGGCCCTCTATACGAAGGTGGCATTACAGCTGGCTTTCCTTCCGGAGAATGAGCAGACGATGGTATATGAGATTATGAAAGAGAAGAAAACTAAAATCACCATAGAGATGGTTATGAAGCTTAGAAGTCATTCTGGTGCTCTGACAGAGGCAATGGTAAAAAGATATTTAAGTACAGAAACCATCAAAAAGAAATGCTATAAGGTTCCAAGCAGAATTGTGGAGAAATATTTTGAGGGAATGGACCCGAACCAGGTGGATGCAATAGTGGAACAGGCATTGGAAGCCTGGTTCAGTAAGGAGGTTGCGAATGTTTGATGAAAACAGCCTTAAGAAGATTGATACCAAGTATTTCAATATCATTTTGATGGACGATAGGGATATTACAATCCAGAGCAGAAATACCGGTCATTACTGGTATCTGCACTGTACGGAATACCCGATGGAACAGTCGCTTATCATATTTCATAAACACTTCTTCAAGTGTCCATACCACCAGCATGGAAGAGCCAATACGCTTAATCAAGCGGTGAGAAGTATTAAGGGACATGATAAGTATCAGTTAGAAGTTAGAAAATGCGTATAATTTAACAATGCAGCGGTATCTTCGGAATTGAGGATACCGCTGTTTTTAGGTTAAGCAGGAAGCTTATTTACCGAAGTAAAGTTTCTTAGCAAGTGTCTGAGCTGCCTTGATGTCAGCGTAGCCTTGCGATTTACCAAGACCTAATTCATCAAGAATCTGTCCTTTGGTGTAATCTTCACAGATGAGGTCGAGAATACGTCCGTACTTCGGATTGATTTCGTGAATCTTCTTTAAAAGATCCTGAATAATCATACGAAGCATAACTGTTTCTTCCAGATTTTCTGGTGATGCAGGCTCGAAGCCTTTGCCATCTTCTGATGTAGCTTCATCCATAAACTGGTCAAGGGAGAGAACATCATCTGTCTTAAAGGATGCAAAGTGTTCTCTGACATCAGAGTTGAACTGCTTAAGGGCAGCAGGCTTGTCCGCAATTTTAACAGGAGCAAATGCTACCAGAACCTTGTTAGGTCCGATATGCCAGGTCTCAAGATTGTCCTGGCACATATTGAAGTGTTTCACCATTTCCCAGTCTACACGGATTGGTACGAGGCATTCTCCCGGATTAAGTGGGAGATTGTTGTAACTGCGACGGTTGTCGTAGTTGTGGTTGTCGTTGGTTGACTGATGATTTTCAGTAGTTGTCTGTATATTTACATTGATTTCCATATCGTGCGGCCTCCTGTGTCCGCTGAATGCGGAACGAAAGCTTCGATATGAAATTCAGATAAGCATCGATTGTCTTATTCATGGCACGTCTCCGTTCCGTAAAATAAGCAATCAGGCTTCTTAGCCCCTGATGCGGTTGATAGGTTCATCACGCCACAACTCTAAGAAGATGCCGCGTCCGGCAGTTGCTTTGTGATGTAAAGGCATTAGAACACTCTTGAGAAATAAGCTTTTTTGATGTATACTTAGGTATGAATAAGTGGGATTGAGTCTGGTTGAACTGATATAGTAATGAGTTCAAATCCCTTCTTCTTGTACCTCAGAGGTATTGCCTTTATATTGAATATTTTAGATTAGGTCGGGGAAAAGTTCCCTGACAGGGAAACAGACATTTCACGATAGTTCGCGGACATTTCACGGACAATACAGACAGAGAAAAGAGGTATTGATAATTGAGGCTAAAATTCGATGAGTTCTTCTTGAATTTTTATATATCAAGATCCTCTGGCGGATTGACGAACCACAGAGCAAAGAAAAAGATAGTGGAATTTTTAGTGAAGTCAGCGATTCCAGAAGATAGCTGGGAATTGCTTCCGACATCAGACAGCAGTTATGAGAAGTGGTTAAATGGAACCAGAACTTTCAATCCTGCAGTGTGGCAAGAAATCGCAGAGAAATATGATGAAAATAGATTTTTGGAGATAGTTATCAGGGAATTAAACGATAATGCCCTGGTAACAGTAATGGACAGATTTGGAATAAAAGTTTCTACGGTCAATGAAATTGATAAGGAGCTTTTTACTGTAGCAATAGGTCAGCAGCTTCGTGAAATCGCAAGAGGAACAGGAAGTGCTGAGAAGGTTGTTCAGAATATTTATTCCAACACGGAGAGCAAAGAGATTTTTCCGGTATATAAACAAAAAGCTCTTGCAGAGTATTCAAAGGTAAAGACTAATTTTTCTGATGAACTCTGCGAAATGAAGGATGTGTTTATCTGTAACACACTGAGTACTGTTGATAGTGCGTATTCGAGAAGAGGTATGCCAGCCAGAGGTACAGTGATACAGGATGCTACTCTTGATAAAATAGCTGAGCAATCCAATATGGTAGCTCTTATTGCCAATGGCGGCATGGGTAAATCTATGATGCTTAGACACTTGTTTGTAGAATCGATGAAGAAGTATTCTGAGACAGGTGTTATGCCCATACTGGTGGAACTGAGGGATTTTAGATTTGCTGGATGTGATCTGCTTAGCTGCATTGTTAAATCTGTTAGCATGTTTGATCTGTCTTTCAATGATGAAGCGGCAGACAAGGTTTTGAGAGCAGGTAAATGTCAGATTCTTCTGGATGGATTGGACGAAATAGATCCTTCTGACATGGTAGCATTTCAGCATAGGTTGCGAGAAATGATAAAGATTTATCCGATGAATCAGTATGTCATTACATCCAGAGAGTGTGATGTAGCAAAATCGATTGGATTTAGAAGCAGGCTGTATTTGATGCCATTTGATGATAGACAGACAGGAGATCTGATAGACAAACTTATTAAGGATGATGGCGTAAAGGCAGAACTTACCAGAAATTTGAATGAAGGATATCTGAATAAGCACGGAGAATTTGCTTCCAATCCAATGCTGCTTACCTTCTGTATCATGAATTATCCGTCATATCAGTCGTTTTATGATAGACCACATGAGTTTTACCGTTCTGCATACGATACGATTTTATCGGACCACGATATGGAAAAAAGCCCTTTGGACAGGGTATTTCGGAGTGCAGACAGTCAGGATGATTTTACAGACGTGTTCAGGGAATTTTGTGCTATATCGTACGTGGAAAGAAAATTTCAGTTCAATAAAATGACTTTTGAAGCCATCTTTAAGAAATTGAAATCAACGAAGCAGGTAGCCAATCCGAGAATCATGAACAAGACGAATTTCCTTCATGATGCGTGTGCTACGGCATGTATGATGTATGAGGCAAAATCGGATATCTTATACATAGATCCGGGATTTCAACAGTTTTTGTTTGCTGAATATAATTATTTTGCAGAACCAGATGAAGTAGAAGCGATGGGTAGAAAGCTGTGGACGGTGCCGGAATCGGAATTCAATGGCGGTATAGCTTTTGAAATGCTCTATGAACTTTCAGATGAAAAGGTTGAGGTATGTTTGGATCTACCTTATCTGGATATGATATTCAAAGATAAGGTGGAAGAGGAATCCTTTAATGCATTCTTGGTACATGGATTCCGTGAGATAAAGAGTGCATTGATTGACAGGGCTGTTATAGAAGAATGCGAGCAGAAAAGCGGCATTATCGGGAAATATGCTATCGCAAGCAAAAGTGAGCCAAAGTCAGTCATCTTATCAATGATGCTTAAGCGTTTGAATATGGATATGGATAATCCGTCAGCAATGGTGGCTCCGATGATTGATATGGAAACTCTTTATCCGGAGGCTGAAAGCAGGGCGATTATTGGAGAGAAGGTTTTTGACCAAAACACACAGAAATATTCCTTGAATCTCAGAAAAGTAGAAAGGGATAAGATAGAGAGATTAGAAGACTGCGATTTTGTACTTACGGATGATGCTGGAAAGGTCATTACTTTTGGATATGAATATAAAGCCGACATGAGTCAGCTGGAAAAGAGACTTGCAAGATATATGGCGTTGTTTACCCTTATCAAAAGTGATGAGGTTATTAAGAAGAAATACGAACGGCTCAAAGCATATTATGATGAGCTTGTAGAGAAACATAGAAACAGTGAGTTTTAATGGAGGGAGTATTATTGGACACTAACATGGCTAATATTAATGATGTGGAAAGATGGCTTAGTTTGGAAGAAATCTCTAAGCATGTAGGATGCAGCAAAGATACAATCCGTGCATGGATAAAGAAAGATACAATTCCATATCACAAAGTAGGAAGAATGTACAAATTCAAAATATCAGAAGTTGATGCATGGATTGAAAGCGGCCAGAGTGCCGACGCTGACAAATAATTAGAAAACGGAGGTCGATACAATGGTCGATACTAAGAAAGAACAGGAACGAGAAGAACTGCATCGCGCGATTTGGGCAATTGCTGATGAATTGCGTGGAGCAGTAGATGGATGGGATTTCAAGAACTATGTTCTTGGTACTATGTTCTATCGATATATTTCCGAGAATATCACTGCTTACATTAACAGCGGTGAGATCGAGGCTGGAAATACAGAGTTTGATTATGCAAAGATGACAGATGAAGAGGCAGAAGAAGCACGTGAGGGCTTGGTTCAGGAAAAAGGTTTCTTTATTCTTCCAAGCGAGCTTTTCTGTAATGTTAGAGCGAGAGCCAGTCTGGATGAAAACCTGAATGAGACTCTGGAGAGAGTATTCCGTCATATTGAGGAATCTGCCCAAGGCAGCCAGTCTGAAAATAGCTTTGCGGGACTGTTTGATGATTTTGATGTTAACAGTAATAAGTTGGGAAGTACTGTAGCCAAGAGAAATGAAAGACTTGTAAAACTGCTTGATGGTATAGCCGCAATGAATCTTGGTTCTGTTAAGGATCACGATATTGATGCTTTTGGAGATGCATATGAATATCTCATGACCATGTATGCTTCAAATGCAGGTAAATCCGGTGGAGAATTCTTTACTCCAGCAGATGTGTCGGTTCTTCTTACAAGACTTGGAACTGTTGGAAAGACAACCATAAATAAGGTATATGACCCTGCGTGTGGTTCTGGATCATTGCTTTTGAAAGCAGAAAAGCTTCTTGGAAAAGAGGCTGTTATGAATGGCTTCTTTGGCCAGGAGATCAATATTACTACATACAACCTTTGTCGTATCAATATGTTCCTGCATGATATTGATTTTGATAAATTTGATATTGAATGTGAAGATACCTTAACTAATCCTCAGCACTGGGATGATGAGCCTTTTGAACTGATTGTTTCAAATCCACCGTACTCTATTAAATGGTCCGGAGATGATAATCCACTGCTTATCAATGATCCGAGATTTGCGCCTGCGGGTGTGCTCGCTCCTAAGAGCAAAGCAGACCTTGCATTTATCATGCATTCACTTTCCTGGTTAGCGCCTAATGGAACAGCTGCAATCGTATGTTTTCCTGGAATTATGTACCGTGGTGGAGCAGAAAAAAAGATTCGTCAGTATTTGGTAGATAACAACTACATTGATTGCATAATCCAGCTTCCGAGTAATCTGTTCTTTGGTACGTCTATTTCTACGTGTATCATGGTGCTGAAAAAGGGAAAAGTCGATGACAAGATACTTTTCATCGATGCATCAAAAGAATTTGTCAAAGTTACAAATAATAATAGACTTACTCAAGAAAACATCCAGCACATAATGGATACCTATGTTCAGAGAACAGAAATTGTCCATTATGCACATGTTGCTTCACATAAAGAAGTAGTTAATAATAACTATAATTTGGCGGTGTCAACATATGTTGAAGAAGAAGATACTCGTGAAGAAATTGACATAGAGGATCTGGAAAATAGAATTCAAGATATTGTACAGCAAGAAGATGAGTTAAGACGAGATATTGAATCGATAATTCGAGAAATTGAAGGTGGTACAGAATGAGTAATATAGATACTTTAATTAAAAAACTGTGCCCAGACGGAATTCCAGTAAAAAAGCTGGGCGAGGTTGTTAAATTTTTAAACGGAAGAGCTTACAAAAAAAACGAATTATTAGATGAGGGTAAATACCCGGTACTGCGTGTGGGTAATTTTTTTACTAGTGAGAAGTGGTACTATTCTGACCTAGAATTGGATGAGGACAAATATTGTGAAAAAGGGGATCTACTATATGCATGGGCTGCATCACTAGGTCCAATGATTTGGAGTGGAGAAAAAGTAATCTTTCATTATCATATTTGGAAATTGATTTTTGATGAATCTATATTAAATAAACAGTACTTATATCATTTCCTGAAAAATGATGTGGATGAGATTTATAACTCATTAACCCATTCAACAATGCCACATGTTTCTATGGCAAATATGAAAGAACGACTGATTTCTGTTCCTCCTATCGAGGTCCAGTTAGAAATAGTGAGCATATTGGATGAACTGGATATGTACGAGAGTTCTTTGATGGATAAACTTGAAGAAGAAAAGCGCTTACGAAAAGAACAGTTTGATGCATATGCCATCAGATTGCTAACTGGAGAGAATGAAGGAAAAGAATACGAAAACGTCGAGCTTAAGCAGATTGCTAAGTTCTCATATGGATATACAGATAAGGCAAAGGACGCAGGATCTGTAAGGTTTATCCGTATAACAGATATTGATGAAAATGGATTTTTAAAGAATAATGATGCAAAGTATATTGATTATTCAGAAGATGTTGAAAAATATATGCTTCATAAAGGGGACATTGTTATGGCCAGAACGGGGGCTACCTATGGTAAGACATTGCATGTTCCGAATGATGAACCAGCAGCATATGCGTCATTCTTGATAAAAATTAGTTTTGATAATTCGATTATGGATAACAAGTTTTATTGGTTTTTTACTAGAACTCAGATGTATTGGAAGCAAGCGAATAAATATGTGTCCACTGGTGGGCAACCGCAATTTAACACTGGAGCAATAGGAAGGGTTTGCGTGCCCGTTCCACCTCTTATTGAGCAGAAGATGATTTGCGAGAAGCTTGAAAAACTAGATACAGCATTTAGAAAGATGATAGCTCTTTTAGAAAATGAGATTCTTCTTCGGCAGAAGGAATTAGCATATTATAGAAAAAAGTTATTATCATATGGGAGATAAAATATGATTATTGAAAAAGGAATAAACATTCTGCTTTTTCGATTCAAAGATTATCGTAGATACAGTTTCATTGAAGAACATACACAAGTTCTAAATGAAGAAGGGCACGTGTGGATATTAAAGAGTGGAAAAATACCAGATGTGCGAAAATTGGAAAGAATCAAAGATGATGGAGGGTTTATTATTCTTAAAACCCCAAAAGCAGAAGGAAATAATTATTATTTGGCACAGTTTGATTCAATGAGCAATAATGGGCCAGACGATAATGCGTACCCGAGTTATTACAAAAGCTATTTGGATGAGGAAAACAACAACGGGATATGGATTAGAATTACACGATTGACCAAGATTAAAAAAGAAATTATCAATAGGCTTGTTTTGGCGAATGGTGAAAAACCTGTATTAGATGTAATTAACAAAACTATGACATCATTCATGTTTGTAAAAACCACGGATGAAATAGAAACATAGGAGGTGAAGAACGTGCCATTTTTTAATATAGTTGCAGCAACAAATGAAAATACTGTTGTAACTGAATATGAGCCAGTGAAGTCAAGGTCTGACTCATATCAGTCCGAGGCTGAGTTGGAAAAGGAATTCATACGCCTTCTTTGTGAGCAGGGATATACATATTTACCTATCCATACAGAAAAGAATCTGATTGTAAATTTGCGTGAAAGATTGGAAGAACTGAATAATTATAAGTTCTCAGATTCTGAATGGGACAGGTTCTTCAATGAAGCAATTGCTAATCCGAATGATAAGATAGAAGACAAGACTAGAAAAATACAAGAAGACTTTGTTCAGGTATTAAAGCGTGATGATGCTCTTACCAAGAATATTTTGCTTATTGATAAAAAAAATATTCATAATAACAGACTGCAGGTAATTAATCAGTATGTTATAGGAAGTGAACAAGGGGCTAAGCACGATAATAGATATGATGTTACAATTCTAGTGAATGGTCTTCCCTTAGTTCATGTGGAATTAAAGCGTAGGGGTGTTGCCATCCGAGAGGCATTTAATCAGATTAACAGATATCAGAGAGATTCTTTTTGGGCTGGAAGCGGTCTGTTTGAGTATGTTCAGATTTTTGTTATTTCTAACGGAACAAACACAAAGTATTATTCAAACAGTACACGTTTTAATGCGATTAAGGATGCTGCTTCTGGAAAGACCAAAAAAGAAAAGACAAGCAATAGTTTTGAATTTACATCATTCTGGGCCGACGCAAATAACAGAGTGATTCCGGACCTGATTGATTTTACAAAGACATTTTTTGCGAAGCATACCATTCTGAATATTCTTACAAAGTACTGTGTATTTACGTCTGAGAACATGCTGATGGTTATGCGACCATATCAGATTACTGCTACAGAGAGAATACTTAATCGTATAGAGATTGCTCATAATTACAAAAAGTATGGAGATATTGCAGGTGGTGGATACATCTGGCATACAACTGGTTCCGGTAAGACTTTGACATCATTTAAGACAGCAAGGCTTGCGTCTAACTTAAGTTTTATAGATAAGGTCTTGTTTGTTGTAGACCGTAAGGATCTGGATTACCAGACTATGAAGGAATATGACAGATTTGAAAAGGGAGCTGCCAATAGTAACTCTTCTACGTTAATTTTAGAGAGGCAGCTTAGAGATAGTAAATCCCATATCATTATCACAACCATTCAGAAGTTGTCATCTTTCATCAAGAAATATAAGGAGCATGCTGTTTATGATAAGCAGGTTGTAATAATTTTTGACGAATGTCATCGCAGTCAGTTTGGTGATATGCATGCTGCTATTGTGCGTAGCTTTAAGAAATATTATATGTTTGGGTTTACTGGTACTCCGATATTCCCGGCGAATTCTGGTACAGTAAAAAATCCGAAGTTCTTTACAACAGAGCAGACTTTTGGCGATCAGCTTCATACATATACGATTGTAGATGCTATCAATGACAAGAATGTACTTCCATTTCGTGTTGATTACATAAAGACAATGGATACGGATGCAGATATTGATGATGAGCAGGTATGGGATATTGACCGTAAAAAAGCATTTGAAGCTCCAGAACGTATAGCATTGGTTACTAAATACATATTGGAGCATTTTGATCAGAAAACATATCGTGGAGACAAAACCTACGTTTACAATGCACTTACTAATATTGCAGAGGTGGCATCTGCAGACAGAGGAAAAGTTGAAGAGATAAAGCAAAAGCAGAGAATAAGTGGATTTAATTCTATCTTTGCTGTTTCATCGGTACCGATGGCAAAACTTTATTATGATGAGTTTAGAAGACAGATAAAAGCAGACCCAACAAAGAATCTTAAAATTGCGGTTATATACAGCTATGGAGCGAATGAAGAAGAGGCTGATGGGATTCTGGATGAAGAGAACCCAGAAGATACATCTGCGCTTGATCAGACCGCAAGAGATTTTCTTGATTCCGCAATTCTGGATTATAATCAGATGTTCCATACGAATTATGATACTGCCAGTGATAAATTTCAGAATTATTACAAGGATATCTCTCTTCGTATGAAGAATAAGGAGTTGGATCTTCTGATTGTAGTAAACATGTTTCTTACAGGTTTTGATGCCACTACGCTGAATACATTGTGGGTGGATAAGAATCTGAAAATGCATGGCCTGATTCAGGCATTTTCACGTACAAATCGTATTCTGAACAGTATTAAGACATTTGGTAATATTGTATGCTTTAGAAATTTGCAGAAACGAGTAGATGCGGCCATTTCATTATTTGGAGATAAGAATGCCGGCGGTATTGTTTTGATGAAGAGCTTCAAAGATTATTACTATGGATATGAATCGGTAGATGGTAAACAAATGCCGGGCTATGTGGATATGATTGAAGAACTGAACTCTAAGTTTCCACTTATAGAACCACAGATAATCGGAGAGCAGAACCAGAAGGACTTTATTACTTTATTTGGTGCAATTCTTAGAATGAGAAATCTGCTTTTGGTATTCGACGAGTTTGCCGGAAAAGAGTGCATTACAGAAAGAAACCTTCAGGATTATCTTGGAAAATATCAGGATTTGCGAGATGAGTGGAAACGCAAGAGAGAGAACGGAGAAAGCGTTGATATAATTGATGACATTGTCTTTGAGGTGGAATTAATTAAGCAGATTGAGATTAATATCGATTATATATTAATGTTGGTGAAAAAATATCATGATACACATGGTGAGGATAAGGAAGTATTAATCACAATTAGGAAAGCAATTGATGCCAGTCCTGAACTGAGAAGTAAGAAAGCACTTATCGAAACATTTATTTCTGGTATTAACGATATGGATGATGTAATGATTGAATGGCAGAATTTTATTGTGATGCAACGCGAGAAAGATTTGTGTACTCTTATCAAAGAAGAAAAACTTAAACCAGAGGAAACTCGAAAATTCATTGAAAACTGTTTTCGTGAAGGAGAGGTTAAAACTACGGGAACAGATATTGATAAGATACTTCCACCTGTGAGTAGGTTTGGCGGTGACGGAGCAAGAGCTAAAAAGAAAAAAACTGTCATCTACAAGCTCAGGGAATATTTTGAAAAATATTCCGGACTTGGCATTGTTGCATTTAAGGAAAAACAGGAAGAAGATAAGGTTATAACTTATGACTTTGCTAAAACTCCAGTATATATGGTAGCAGAGGAACCTGCTGAATATGGAAAAAAAGAAGATTAAGGGGTGAAGCTATAGAACGTGCCAAAGATAGATGAAAGAATACGTGATATTGACAAAACGATTTGCCAGAATATAGATTTGATAGATTTTGAGACGGTTTCAAGAGCTTTGGTATCGCAGAATCTTCTGAGCCAGTCGAGAAACCTTGTAGAGCATGTTGCTGTAAAGGCATATGCGGATGCAAAAGGTGAAGATTTGGAAGCAGACTGGGAAACTATCCCAGCTGCTACCGAATATATCAAACACCATAATAAGTTCCAATTTTTGCGAAAGTTTCATAATTTTCTGCAGGAATCCAAGTCTCATTATACACCTGATGGAGAAGGTGCTGAGAGACTTGTATTGAAATATTATAAGTTTTATATGATATTGAGGAATTTTGTGAAGCAAGAATATCAGATGGATATCCTTCACAACCTTGAGAAATTTCCTATAAATACGGATCATGCGGTTCAAGAATATCATGACAAAATTGCAGAGCGACTGGAGCTTAGGAGAGAAATCAGGGATCTCACTCACAATCCAAGAATGTATGTACACAAGGTAGTGCCTTTTGTGTCTGGAGAGGCTGTGTACTATGAGATAGTACTGACTCCAGCATATGATACGACAAGTAAGTTTGATAGATTTGTATGCTATTCAAAGATAATGATTCCATCACATTATTCAGCTAAGATGGATATTTATTACGAAACCATTGAAGTGAATGGAAGGAAAATGCCGGTAAATATTCTTACAGACTTTATGGTATCTATCAGACCGTGCGAGCTGAATAATTTTGCAAAGATTTTCGGGGATGATATCAAAATGTCACCGAGCCACTCTGAATATATAGGAATGATGCAGTATCTCTCTAACTCCGGTGCGAGTCTGTTGGATATAGTGACCGCTCCGAGAGATATTTATAATCTTATAAAGCAGAAGATGTTTGGAAAGAGTCAGGTGCATTATTTTGAAAATGTTTTGGATAAATGCAGGAGATTAATCAGAACTAAGGGCGCAGGCTCTACGACAGTAAGATATCTACTTCATACCTTGAATAATAAAGTGATAAAGAATCAGCTGGGTAGCGGTAGTTGTTGGAAGTTATCTGATTTGTATCTTGATTGGGGATGTATACCATTTGATCAGATGCCTTTTGCAACATCATTAAGACAACATAACCCAGAGAGTGCAGAGTTATTTGGCAGTTTGTCAGCAGATAACAGGAAGCATGAGTTTGTTGCCAGATACATTCTTTCCAATATGAGTACCAATGCTGTTTTATATACGCCTGTGAAAGAACTAGAAGAATATACAGATAATTTGGATGCTGAAATAACGGCATTTAATAATCGTTTGTATTTCAAGCATACCAATAGACGGATTGAGAAGTTTGGCCAGAACTTATATATTCAGGGAGCATTTCAAAATACAAAGAAGATTATTGACAAGCTTAAGGAAATGTCAACAGAGGGCATTCCAGAATATCAGGAAGACGTGAGCTTCTGGTTGGATCTGATCGCTGATGTGGACAGTGAAGAGAAGAAAAATATATTACAGAATATGTTTGATAAGACCAAAGTGTCCTTAATTTACGGTGCAGCCGGTACCGGAAAAACATATTTGATTAACCACATTGCCAATTATATGAGGGAGAAATCCATTCTGTTTTTAGCTAATACCAATCCAGCGGTTGAAAATCTGAGACGTAAAGTTACAGCAATAGATCCACAGAAATGTGAATTTATGACGATTAAGAAATTCCTTATGTCGAGATATAATCGTACAGATTACGATATTCTTGTAATGGATGAGTGCAGTATGGTTAGTAATTCTGATATGGCAGATATCATTGATAAAATCTCTTGCGAGATCATGATACTGGTAGGCGATACATATCAGATTGAATCCATAACATTTGGTAACTGGTTCTCAATGGCAAAGTACTTTGTTCCGGCATACGCATGGAATGAATTAGAAAAGCCATATAGAACAAAGGATGAACATTTGCTGGAGTTCTGGAGAAAAGTAAGAAATCTGGATGATGATTTGACAGAATATATTGTTAATCATCGTTATTCTACCAGTTTGGATTCATCGGTGTTTGATAAGAAGTCAGCGGATGAGATTATTCTTTGTCTAAATTATGATGGTCTTTATGGCATTAATAATATCAATAGATTTTTACAAGAGAATAATAAGTCGAAAGCATACCGCTGGGGGCTTTGGACATTTAAGGTTGGAGACCCTATTTTGTTCAATGAGTCGGAACGATTTATGCCAGTTCTTTACAATAATTTGAAAGGAAAAATTGTTGATATTTCATTGGATGAAGAAGAGGACTGCATATGGTTTTCTATCAAGGTAGAGAAGGAAATCTCAGAAGATGAGGTATGGCATACAGATTTGAAATTGTTGGAATCGGATGAAGAAGGTAAATCAATTGTGAAGTTCCGTGTTACAAGGAAGAAAGATTCTGATGATGACAAGGAATTTGCGGATGATACAGATATTCCATTCCAAATAGCTTATGCTGTTTCTATTCATAAGGCGCAGGGTTTGGAATATGATTCGGTCAAAGTGATTATCACAGAAGAAGTGGATGAAATGATAACTCATAATATTTTCTATACTGCGATAACACGGTCTAAAAAGCATCTGAAAATCTATTGGAGTCCAGAGACTCAGGAGAAGGTTATCGGTGGATTCGAATTGGCTGATGCAAAAAGAGATGCATCAATTTTTAAAGCACAGACAGGAATGAAGATGTATAAAGTGAGGTAGGTGCACTAAAATGTGATTTGCAGCCTGTTTGGACTGCTGATAGATATGAATGAAAGTATAAACAATGGAAGGGGGGATATTGTTGCAGACATTATATATATTCGGCAATGGTTTTGATATAGCACATGGAATAAGAACGCCATATGCAGCTTTTAGAGAATTTTTGAAAGAGAATCATGAGTCTTTTTTAACTACTTTCGAAAGTATGTATAATATTCAACCCTTAGATGATACGGAACCCTGGTATACGAAAGAGGCTCAAGAAAGATGGGATAAGTCGGTTATTAATGATTTGTGGTGGAGTTTTGAAGAAAAAATAGGGCATCCGGATGTTGAGGGAATGTATGATTCTGCTTATTCTATGGTAGATACAATGCCTATGGAGGGCATAATTGATACTATGAATGTATACTGGAGGGAACAATACGGATTTGTAGATAAACTCCAAAAGTACGTATTAGAATGGTTACAAACTATTGATACATCCCAAGCTATGTGTAAAAAAGATAGTCTCATTAATAACAGAAATGATCTGTTTATGAGTTTTAATTACACAGATACTCTTGAAAAGGTTTATGGCATAAAAGACGTACTTCATCTGCATGGAGGTATCCCATCATGTTGTGAAATAGCCCCTATAATGGGACATGGAAATAAGTACATAATTGATTTATATCGCAGGAAAGCAAAAGAGGCGCAGGAGGAATATGTTGAATGGTATGAAAGCATATGTAATGCAATTGCTGATTTTTGTGAGTCGTTGTATAAGGATACGGATGCGATAATAAGTGAGAATGATGATTTCTTTTCAGCTTTGAGGGATGTTAATCAAGTTGTATGTCTGGGATTGTCTTTTGGAGATGTTGATGTTCCATACCTTGATAGAATTGAATATGAAGTTCGTCCAGAAACAAAATGGTTGGTTTACTATCATAGTGATGAGGATCTTAAGCGCCTGAAAAGCGTTTTTGGAATTACGGGTATTTCAAGAAAGTTTGAAGTATACTTTCGTAAAAGTGATAACTTCTGGGACAGGTGAAAGTAGGTGACTTCTTTGGAATTAATAGATGAGATTGAAGAACTAATTATGATGCATCAGGAAGGTCCTTATTGGGATTTCAAGCGGGAGTGGTATGATGATAGTAAGGATGGAGATCTGCTTATTGATATAATTTGTATGGCTAATAATCTGGTGGATAGAGATGCGTATATTATTATTGGTGTCAACGAAGAATGTGATTATGCTATACAGGATGTGTCACAGGATGCAAATCGTAGAAATACTCAGATGCTTACGGATTTTATCAGAGGTAAGAAATTTGCAGGTGATTTTCGCCCGGTTGTTACTGTGGAGCAAGTACACTTGGATGGTGGACTGGTAGATGTTATTGTGGTTCATAATAGTATAAATACACCATATTACTTAAAAGAAAAGTATAAGGGAATATTTGCTAATAATATTTATGTAAGGCTTCAAGATAGTAATACACCCGTTGATAAATCTGCAGATTTTCATCATGTTGAGTATCTTTGGAAGAAAAGGTTTGGAATGCTGCTTTCACCAATTGAAAAAGTGAAGTTGTATTTGAAGCATCCTGAACATTGGGCAAATAGTCCATCAAGCGAAGATAAGAAATACTATAAGTATGCTCCGGAATTTACGATTGATCATACTTATGAGCCGGAGGATGACAGGACTGGTTATGAGTACTATTTGTTTGCACAGACCGATTCAAGACCGCATTGGAGTGAAATAAGAATATGTTATCACCAGACTGTTCTGGCAGAGCTTGGTGGTGTGATTCTTGATGGCGGGAGGTATTTTACAGCAACACCGGATAGAGATGGAATATCGCTTACAGAATATCATAACTGGGATGTGCCGTATCGTTATATGGTAAAAGGAAGGCTAAATCATTTGGTGCATGAATTTTATTATGTAGATGATGGTGATGAAGCGCGGCATTCACATAATGAGTATGAAGGGTGTATTTTAATATTTGAGGATGAAAAAGAGCATCAGCGATTCAGGATATATGTCAGAGAAAATTGGTATAGAAAAGATGCATTTGCAAATGATATATGGATTCCTCATATGGAACAACTACCAGGTTATAATATGGATGCATTTCGCGAAGAGTATCTGAACATGCAGATTCTTAGAAAGATGCTTGAAGAGTTTAGAAAAAATGATAATACAAAGAATTGATGTATTAAGCGGCCTCTGGCAAATACCGGAGACCGCTATCTTTAATCTTTTTTATAAAATTTGGTTTCATACCCATCGCCTCTAAGCAGGATATCAGGCATCCAGTCTGGGGATCTGCTCATGATACTGCAGATGGATTTGTAATCAACATCTTGGCTACATTCGATGATAAGCTCATCATGGACATGACCACAGATGAAGCAGTGGGAGAGGTTACGCATAGCAAAACAGAGAAGGTCTCTGGAGACTGCCTGCACAATGTTCTCTACGAATTTCGGGCCGTAGCTTTCGATTCGTTCCCATTTTTTAGTGGAGCCGATGCCTTCATAGGTTACGGATTCACCGCCGAATCGATTTTCTCCGATACGAGGTTTGACGTAGCTAAGAGTTCTACCGGAAGGAAGCTTGATGAAGAGTATCCCACTTCGACAGAGGAATTTGATTCCGTTTACCTCTGTAGGAATCTTCATTTTTATAGTAGTCTTTACGGCATTATCCACATTCCACCAGAAGGCAGTAATATTTGGATTGGAGGCACGCCAGGAATCAACAAGTGGCTGAAGTTCATCCTCTGTTAATCCCATATCCAAAGCTCCCATAGATATAAGAGCACCGACGGAACCACCATATCCTAAGGCAAGCTCTGCGATTTTACCCTTCTGTCTGAGATGTGAATTGATACCGTGCTTTTCGACCGGTACTCCAAACATCTGACTGGCGGAAGCACAGTAGATATCTTTACCTTCTGCAAATATTTTGGAACGCCAGGATTCACCAGCGAGGTGTGCAAGGACTCTGGCCTCGATTGCAGAGTAGTCAGATACTACGAATTTGTATCCCGGTCTTGCAATAAAGGCGGTACGAATCAGCTGGCTTAAAGTATCTGGGATATCATCGTAAAGCAGTTCCAAAGAATCATAATCACCGGTACGGACAAGTTCACGAGCATCAGCAAGGTCATTCATATGATTTTGCGGTAGGTTCTGTAACTGAATCAATCGTCCGGCCCATCTTCCTGAACGGTTTGCACCGTAGAACTGAAACATACCGTGAGCTCTACCATCTTTACATACTGCATTTTGCATAGCCTGGTATTTTTTTACGGAGGATTTTGCAAGCTGGAGCCTGAGTTTCAATGCGGTAGCCACATCACCATCAGTATTTTTTATCATAGCAGCCACGTCCTTCTTACCAAGGGATTCTGCTTCAATACCATGATCAGAGAGCCATTGTTTCATCTGAACTACGGAGTTTGGATTATCGAGGTTCGTGATATTTTGCATGGATATCATAAGCTCTGACTTGGACTTTTCATCAAATGCGATAGCATTTTCTACTACATCCATATCCAGCATAATTCCACGGTCATTGATTTCCTGGTCGAGATGGTATTCTTCCCATACGAAGTCAGGGACCGGGAATTTAGATAATCTCTGTTTAATCGCCATTTCTACGTCAACATCACGTTTGTTATAGGTTTTGAAGATTTCCCATTTATCAGGGGCATGCTCTGGAAGGTTTCTGGTTCTGCCGCCATTTACCTTAGTCGGCTTGCAAGGGCAGCAGAAGTATTTGATGAGATCTTTGCCTTCCTTCATTTTCTGATCTTGTAGTTTAAGGACTGCACCGACACCTTCAAGGGAGAGCGGTAAGCCCATATAGGCTGACCATACCATGGTACACTTCCATGAGGATGGATCCAGATATTTGGAAGCAGGATCTTCGGGAATACGATAGCCCTTGAAGTGTTCGGGGTGATGTCGTTTTAACCAATTGGATAAACAGATTCTTTCAAAATTGGCATTGAAAGCCCATTTTGTAACAGTATCATCAGATAAAGTTGCAAGGATATCATCAGGAATGATATCACCACAGGCAAGATCAAATACTTGTACTTTACCGCCATCTATGGATACACCGAACAGTAGTATTTCAAAATTATCAGACTCAGCGTACTTGTAAGCTCCGCATTTGGAGATATCTACATCGCTATAGGTCTCTAAATCAATTGACATTTCTTTTATCATAATCTCATTCCTTTATAAAAATGGCAGCAGCACCGGAGAGTACTGCCGCCTTGACATTAGTTTCCTTTTGGGGTCTGCTCTTTTGGCTGGAACCATTTTGCCTTTGGGAAAAGCCAGTGAAGGAAACGTTTTGCAACATCCAGGAACCACTTCCAGATTGCAGCAAGTCCCATTAACCAGAAACCGGCTAAGAAGCCTAAAAGGGATCCGCGGATAATAGCATCTAATATTTCGTTAATAGAATCCATAGTCATAATATTTTACCTACTTTCTTTGATTGTCACAGGCGGCAGCAGTATTACCACCGCCTGCTTGGTTGTCGTTGTTACGTTTGATTTATTCAAGGAAATCGTCTTCTTCATCAGAAGCGAAGTCATCCTCAGCTCTGGACTTGCCGCCAAGAGGTTCACCGTCTCGAAGCTTCTGGAGATTATTGAGACCGCAAGCAATTCCCTTGTTGCCATTGCTGTTGAAAGCATAGAGGTTGATGGAAGCTCTTCCATAGACACCGGAATACACTTCGGATCGCTCAAGGATAGGCTGACGGTCTGCATCCACGATGCCAGGCGCAGAAGCGCTGTTCGCATTGATGAAATATGCATTTGCATAAGCCGGATCGTCAGGTCTCTCTAAATCACCGTCACGAAGAGGTGTTTTGAGGATGGAGAGTGCAGGAACGGTCTTACCATTTCCCTTAAGCTTGCTCTGACCTTCCTCATAAGCGGCTTCGATAGCTGCCTTAATCTTGTTAACGGTTACGGTGTCGGACTTGGGAATGATGAGAGAGACACTGTACTTCGGTGCGCCTCCGTTGATGCTCTTGGCATCCCATACATTCGCATAGCTCCAACGTGTGTTTACTCCTGTGATTACCTTTGTAGGGTTCTGAATCTTTGCCATAATATTGGCCCTCCTTTATTTGTCTTGTGGTATAAGTCCACGGAATCATTTCGTGCTTTGCACTTTCATGATTCCTACGTAAATTCGCAATCCGCCTTATCAGGCTACTTGCTCATTTCCGTTGTCGTCTCTAATGCTTAAACAGATATGTCTGCGAGCAGCCAATCTGTTTTAAGCATTGAGACTGGACTTATACGCTAAAATCATCTATTGCTGTATTCATTGCCGGTCTTTTATCAGATTCCGGTACCAATGTTGGTTTACCTGGTGGCTTATACACAAGCTCACCTAATAGCTCTTCGAATTTCTTCTTTCCGAGCATTGTGCTCATGGCAGTGATGCTAAGAAGCTTTTTCTCATACGGGTCGTAGCCCGCGTCTTTTACTTTGGATGCCACAGCGGCTTCATCAGTAAATTTTCTATTGGATCTTCCTGCTACGATTTTCCAACCATCGAAGTGAACACCAGACTGGGCCTGCTGTAAGGCATATTCTTTGATGTCATTTCCCCAGGAAATCATTTCATCCACCTTTGCTAAGATTGCAGCAATTTCAATGTCATCCAGGGTGGCAGGCATTTCAAAGTCATATTTTGCAAGCTCCAGATTGTACTCTGCACGCTTTCGGCAGGTGGCTTTTACCTTACAGAACTGGCAGTGGTCACCAGCTTTGAATTCGCCTTCGCCTATATAGGCAAGCTGTGCGGTAGGTGCCAGAACTTCGTCAGCCCATTTCAGAAGCTTCTCTTTGGAAATGGTGTAAGTACTGATATTGTCACGTCTTGGCTGGAAAATGGTCATCTTTATCTGATGGATGTCGTAGAGATCTCCGAAGGCTTCTAAGGCACCTAAGGCGTAGCACATCATCTGACTGTTTCCACCATGTTCCTCATCACCGGCACTTACCAGGATACCGAGACCATGCTTGTAATCAATGATCTGTAGAATTTCATCTGCAACGATGACACAGTCACCGGTTCCAAAGCCGTTTTCAACCCAGCGGGAGAAGTCCAATCTCTGCTCAATCATGACCTGCGGATCCTTGCAGAATTCCTTGGCTGCTTCGATTTGTTCCAGGACATAATTCCTGTATTCCTCTGCGCAAATTTGCATTTCAGCATCGTAGAAGGTCAGGTTTTCTGTCGGATCAGTGACAGCTCTGCCAAGTGCTTTTTCTACAAGGTAGGCGCACAGCTCATGACAATCGGTTCCCTGCTGTGCATATTTGGATGTTTGATCCGCAATATTGGCACAGAGCTTTGCGCTTGGTGGGCAGGCTAACCATCTGTGACTGGCAGAAGCAGAGAGATATGCGTGTTTAGGCATTTCCAATCACCTCGGCTTCCTTAAGAAGGGCTGCATAGTCATCAGGATTTACCTGCTTTAACTGCTGAGCACCATATTTCTCAAGAAGCTCCTTGACTTCCTTTTTATATCCGGCGGCTGATTTAGAAGCGAGCACGGCACGAACATCTTCCTTGGTGTAGATAGGTTCTGGTGCTTCCTCAGCTTTAGCCGGTTCAGGAGCCTTGGTGGCTTTCTTGGTTGACTTGGGTTCTGTTTTTTCGGGTGTTTCTTCGGTAGAAGAGAAGATGTCTTTGATTGCGTTAGCAGCTTTGATCATTCCTTCGCCGCAGGCAATCATTTCATCAAGAACCTGAGATAATTCACTCATTTTGCTCATCTTGTTTTCCTCCATTTTCTGTATTCTGTTGTCTTAGATTGGCTGCCAGTCGTTTGGCTACAACACTGATTGCAATGAGAGTGTCAATAAGCTCTTCATCGATGGACGGTGTAGCCTGCTGGCTTTTATCAATCGTTTCTGTCTGCATCTGCAGCACCTCGCTTTCCGAATGGCTTTCGTGCCTTTCTATCTTCCTAAGCGCATCTGGAAATTGTTTTTCCGGTCGAGAGCATATTTTTTTGAAAAAAAGTTTTGAAAACAGTCAGGGCATTTTTTACTTTTATAAGGAAGAGATACTGCTCTGGCTGTTATTTTTTTGCAAATTTTGTCCTACGACCGGAAAAATGTAGGTTAAACCCGCTTAGGAAGTTAGGAGGATTTTGTTCCTTACTTTATAGAAACGAGGTTTGAGATATGCAGGTAACGATTTTTACAGCAAACTGCATTGGCCAGGCCGCAAACTGCAGCTACCCGAACCGGGTGACGGTGAGTACGCCGGAGCAGCTTCGGGAGGCGGTGAAGGCAGATCATGTTTGTGCAGAGTACAAAGGAAGCTATCGAGGTATTGGTAATTTCATTCGTTCAGATGTGATTGTCATGGATATTGATAATGACCATTCAGAGGAACCGGCAGAGTGGATTACGGCTGAAAAGCTGGAGAAAATATTCCCTGATATGGAATATATGCTTGCTTCCAGTAGACATCATTTGCTTCCGAAGGAGGGCAAGTCTGCCAGGCCGAGATATCACATCTATTTTCCTATTTCAGAGATTACAGATGCAGAAGTGTATGGAAATCTGAAGAAGGCGTTGCAGAAGGAGTATCCCTTCTTTGATGGAAATGCATTGGATGCAGCAAGATTTATCTTCGGTGCTGATTGTGAAGAAGTATTGGTACATGATGGCTGGATGACTATTGATGAAGAAATTGATGTCAGTCAGGTAGCTGAGGAAGAAGATTTTGATTCCGAGGATTCGGAGAGCGCATCTGGTGGGCAGATTCTGGAAGGTAGCAGAAATAATACTATGAGCCGTTTTGCCGGGCGTGTGCTGAAACGCTATGGAATTACGGAAAAGGCACACGAGGCATTCTTAGAACATGCAAAGAAATGTGATCCGCCGCTACCGGAGTCGGAGCTTAAGACTATCTGGAACAGCGCAGTGAAGTTCTTCAAGAAAAGTATTGTGAATCAGGAAGGGTATGTGCCACCTGATGAATATAACGCAGATTTTGAAAGTGCTTCATTGAAGCCTGAAGATTATTCGGATATCGGACAGGCAAAGGTGTTGGTTCGAGAGTATGGAAATGAATTGAAATATACCAGTGCTACAGACTTTTTAAGGTTCGATGGCGAATGTTGGCGAGAGGATAAGCAGATGGCGATTGGTGCTGTTGAGGAATTCTTGGATCTGCAGCTTCAGGATGCTATGGATGAAGTGGCAAGAGTTGAGAAGGCGTTGGAGGATGCAGGTGTACCGAAGGAATCTATCCAGGCTGGCCCGAAGGAGCTTTTAAAAGAGGTAGATGGAAAGCTTATTCCTTTGGTTTATATGCTGATGGGTGCTCAGACTTATCTGAAGTTTGTTCAGAAGAGACGTGATTACAAATATATTGTGTCTGCGGCAAATACGGCGAAGCCGATGATTGCTATTTCCGTGTCTGATTTGGATAAAAACGAGAATCTGATTAACACACCTTATGCAACCTATGACCTTCGAAAAGGGCTTGCAGGGGAACTGCCGCATAATCCTGAGGATCTGATTACAAAGATTACTGCGTGTTCTCCGGGAGAGGATGGGAAACAGATATGGCTGGATGCCTTGAATCTTTTCTTCTGCAAGGATCAGAAACTGATTGATTATGTGCAGGAGACGGTTGGCATGGCTGCAATCGGTAAGGTTTATCAAGAGCACATGATTATTGCTTATGGTGGCGGTGCCAATGGTAAGAGTACCTTCTGGAATACCATTTTCAGAGTGCTTGGAAATTATGCCGGAAAGCTTTCTGCTGAGGCATTGACTATGAATTGCAAGAGAAATGTGAAGCCGGAGATGGCGGAGCTTAAGGGAAAACGTCTCATCATTTCTTCGGAAATGGAGGAAGGTATGAGATTGAATACCGCTGTGGTGAAGCAGCTTTGCTCTACGGATGAGATTCAGGCAGAGAAGAAGTATAAGGATCCGTTTTCCTTTGTACCGTCACATACATTGGTTCTCTATACCAACCATCTTCCAAAGGTAGGAGCCAATGATGACGGTATCTGGAGAAGGCTGGTGGTCATTCCCTTCAATGCAAAGATTACAGGTAAAAGTGACATCAAAAATTATGCGGATTATCTGTTTGAGCATGCTGGTCCTGCGATTATGAGCTGGATTATCGAAGGTGCGAAGAGGGCGATTGATAAGAATTTCCATACAACACTTCCAGATGTCGTAGAGGCTGCTATCCAGGCATATCGCGAGGACAATGACTGGCTGGGGCAGTTTCTGGAGGAATGCTGTGAGATTGATCCATCTTATAAGGAAAAATCGGGTGAACTGTATCAGGCTTACAGAGCGCATTGCATGCAGAACGGCGAATATATCCGTAGTACCACGGATTTCTATTCTTCGATGGACAAGGCTGGCTATAACCGTATTCGCAAGAATACCGGAGTGCAGGTCGTGGGATTGAAGCTTAAGGAAGGACAGGATTTTTTGGAGTAAGAAAAAGCTCTTTTGTGTAGGTCGTTAACCTCAGTACATAAAAGTCCCTTTAGGAAGAATTTGAATAAATATCTGCTTAAGAGAGTTTTACGGAACGAGGTACTCGACCTGCACACCTGTTAAGAATGATGGAGGCGTGCAATGCGTGAAAAATATATTGAACAGAAATTAGTGAGAGAAGTTAAAAAGCGTGGTGGCTTGTGTGAGAAGTGGAATTCCGGTTCATCGGGCTGGCCCGACCGACTTGTTTTATTACCTGATGGGAAATTTGGGTTGGTGGAAGTGAAGGCGTCAGGAAAGAAACCAAGAGTTTTACAGGAGCACAGGCATGACCAGCTAAGGTCTCTTGGATATAAAGTATTCGTCCTGGATGATGCAGGACAGATTGGAGGGATTCTTGATGGAATACAAACCGCATGATTATCAGCAGTTTGCAATCAATTATATATTAGAACACCCGATAGCAGCCGTGATACTTGGGATGGGACTTGGTAAGACCAGTATTACGTTGACAGCTATTGAACAGCTTATTTATGACAGCTTTGAAGTAAGTAAGGTTTTGGTGGTGGCGCCACTTCGAGTTGCAAGAAATACCTGGAGTGATGAGATTCATAAGTGGAATCATCTGAAACACCTGAGATATTCCATTGTTCTTGGTTCAGCAGCAGAGCGGAAAAAGGCTTTGGAGGCGGATGCAGATATTTACATTATTAACCGTGAAAATCTGCAGTGGTTGATTGAACAAAGTGGAGTGAATTTTTTCTGGGATATGGTAGTTCTGGATGAGCTATCCAGCTTTAAAAATTGGAACAGTAAACGCTTTAAGGCTTTTATGAAGGTTCGCCCGAAGGTAAAGAGAGTAATTGGACTTACCGGAACGCCTTCCAGCAATGGACTGATGGATCTGTTTGCAGAATTTAAATGTCTGGATATGGGAGAAAGACTTGGCAGATTTATCAGCCAGTATCGTGTGAATTATTTTGTGCCAGACAGGATGAATGGTCCGATTGTTTATTCTTATAAGCTAAGAAATGGAGCTGAGGAACAGATTTATGAGAAGATTTCCGATATCACGATTTCTATGAAAGCCTTGGATCATTTACAGATGCCGGAGCTTATTAGTAATGAATATCCGGTTTATATGAATGATGAGGAAGCGAAGCTTTATGCGGACATGGAAGAGGATTTATTTATTCCTTTGAAAAAGGGAGAGATTACAGCAGCAAATGCAGCGGCTCTTTCCGGGAAGCTTCTTCAGATGGCAAATGGCGCTGTGTATTCCGATGATGGCGATGAGATTGTAATCCACGATCAGAAGCTGGATGCCCTTGAGGATATGATTGAAGCGGCAAATGGCAGATCTGTTATGGTGGCTTATTGGTTCAAACATGATTTATCAAGGATTATGCGAAGACTTACTGAGAAAAAGATTCCTTTTGAAAAATTGGATTCTGAGGAAAGCATCAGAAAATGGAATCGTGGGGAGCTGCCTGTGGCATTAATACATCCAGCTTCTGCCGGGCATGGTTTGAATTTGCAATCAGGTGGAAATACCCTGATTTGGTTTGGACTTACCTGGAGCCTGGAGCTATATCAACAGACGGTGGCGAGACTTTGGAGACAGGGACAGACTGCGGAGACGGTGGTAGTTCAGCATATTATTACTGCTGGAACAATAGATGAGGATATTATGAAGGCTTTAGCAAGTAAGGATATGACACAAAATAGATTGATTGCTGCAGTAAAAGCGAGGGTAACACATGGCAGGTAAGAACCAATTTGAAGACCCATATGAAAGACTTGCGAATGCGATTATCCTTAGCGCGGTTGCTGATTACAGAGCCGCACTCAAAAAGGTAAAGCGTAATCCCAAAAGCAAGTCGGCAATAGATGAGGCTTTACAGATTGAGAAGTTTTTCAGAAGTTCGTGGTATCAACAGCTGACTTCGGTTGCTGGAGAATTCTTAATCCGTAAGCTTCAGGACGAAATAAGACAATCAGAGTAAATCCGAGGGAAATAACTTTTCGGAGGTGGCTTATGACGGCTAAAGAGTATTTGAAACAGGCATATCTGTTGGATAAGCAGATACAGGTTGAAGTGAAGGAGCTGGAACCGCTTCGTGAAATGAGAGGCACGATTCAGGGATGTTCTTATGGAGAAAAGATTGGTACCAATCCGAATAGAAATCTGGAAGCGCCGTTTATAAAGACCATTGAAAAGATATGGGATTATGAGCAGAGGATTGATGCACAGATAAACAGATTGGTAGACCTTCGTTCAGAAATTAATGCGGCGATTGAAAGTATGGAGAACCCAGAGGAAAGACTTCTTTTGAAATATCGTTATCTGAAAAACGAGAGCTGGGAAGATATTTCCTACGAGCTTAATGTATCATATCGCACAGTACATCGTATTCATGCATCAGCATTAAATAATTTTGTCGTACCGAAATAAGGTTGGCACACTTTGTCCCAACATGGCATAAGCATATATGTTAATATGATAGTGTAGAAATTGTACGACAGAGAAGAGCCTTGGAAGCCAAAAACTTCCGGGGCTTTTTGCGCGAGTAGCGATGAAAATGCCGAGCTTGCACGAGTATTTGAGGAGCACCGCGACAACGAGAAAAATTGTTTTCGAGTGGGAAAGAGGTGGATGCATTGCCATATAGAAGTAATATTCCTTGTAAACATCCTGGCTGTGCAGCACTGATTCCGCACGGTCAGATGTATTGTGAGAAACATAAGCCATTACATACAAAGGACAGAGCCCATGCATCAGAGCGTGGTTATGGTGCCAAATGGCAGCGAGAGAGAAAGAAGTTCTTAGAGAGCAATCCATTCTGTGTGAAGTGTTATGAAGAAGGTCATATTACTATGGCTACAGTCGTGGATCATATTATTCCACACCGTGGAGACCAGAAACTGTTCTGGGATAGGTCGAACTGGCAGCCTTTGTGTGAGCATCATCATAATGTAAAGACAATGACCGAGGATAGATTCAAGGAATATCGGTTCTGATGGAGCGAGGGTAGGGGGTATTTGAATCTCTACAGGCCTTAAGCTCCAAGACCGGCGCCCCCTCTTCTGTGCAAAATCGCGAAATAGAAGATGGGGGTATGAGTAAAAGGTTGTTATTGATGTGAAAACATAACATGATATTATATGATGTTACAAAATCATAACATTTCAGATTGACTTTTCTCATTTTTGTGATAAAATATTAGTAAGCAGAAATGGAGGGATTATCATGAATGAAATGTTAGGTAGCCGTATCAAGGCGTTGAGAAGTGCAAAAAATTTCACTCAAGAGCAGGTCGCTGATCAGATTGGTGTCAGCAGACAGAAGTATGCAAGAATTGAGAGTGGAGTCAATAGTGTTACTTTGGATATCCTTTCTAAGGTTGCTGAAGTTCTAGGCGTAACTGTGGGAGATATAACAAGAGTACTTGACGAGTCTCCGGTGGTTGAATATAGAGCAGGAGAGGAAGGCGCATCTTCTAAAAAGATATTTGATATGCTTGATTTGTTTTATGCGAATAAGCATATGTGTGCAAAGCTACAGCACAAGGATATGATTTAGGAGGGTTTGCATGCAGGATAGTAGGAAACGAGAAATCCGAATAAAAGCGGATTCATTTAGGGTGAAGTGTAAAATAAGCAGATATGGAATAATTGATCTGTTCAAAGAGTGTGAGAGACTTGGATATAAGCTATTAAGATATCCTCTCGGAGACAATGCTGATTTAGGCTTCGCAGTAAAGAAGGATAATGATATTATTATTTTTACAAATAGCTGTAGCAGATTATCCAGAGAAATCTTCACACTTGCACATGAAATTGGTCATGTGATATTGCATTTAAACGATGAAAGTTCATTTATTGACGATAGTATAACAATTAATGGTAGAAGTACTGATAAAAAAGAGCAGGAAGCAAATTATTTTGCAGCCTGTTTATTGATGCCGGCTGATGATGTAGGCAGATTTATTGATCTCGGGATTCAAGATTTCGGGGAAAAAGGTTTGTCAGCAATGGACATTGCTCGTATAATGTCAGAGTTTAATGTTAGCTTTGATATGGCATTAAACAGATTGGAGAGTTTAGGCATAATAGACCTAAAACAGAAGCTGTGTCTTGATAATGAGAGAATTATGAAAAAGGTTGGCAATTTGCTCCGAAGCGTTGGTGGCAATGCAAAGTTGAATGAACCAAGTAATGTGATTGATATACCACATGAGTATATTGATTATGTTATTTATAATTATAACCATAATGCAGTGCCAAAAGAAACGCTGGAAAAGGTGCTTGCATGTTATCAGCTTAGTATTGAAGATATTAGTGACAAGCTTGTTTCGTTTGATGACGATGACGGTGATGATGACTTGGATGATTTGATAGGAGGTTTGGAAGATTGAGAGCCTCTTTAGATACAAATGTTATTATCCATTTCTATAAGGCGAATCTTCAGAATATCTTGTTTGATTTTTTTGATGAAGGAGTGTTTATTTATGAACAGATTCGTAATGTCGAGTTGGAAAATCATGGGCAGGATGTAATCTCCAAGGTCGATTCTGATATTGCCGCAGGTAGGATAGAAATTTATACAAATCAGAAGCTAAAAGATTTGCAGGTATATAAAATTTTTGAACATAATGTCAATGAAAACAGAAATTTGTATGGTTCAGGTGATTTGGGCGAAGTATATGCAATATCATTAGCGCAAACCCTTGGTGCATACTCTCTTGTTACAGATGACACGAAGCAGGGTGGCCCTTATATGTCATTGTTACAATTTGAAGATGATATTATGCCATTTACATTTGCGGATGTCTTAATATTAAGGTATTTGATGGGAGTCGTTGATGAAAATCAGACTGTAAAAGATTTTGATCTTGTTAATAATTCATCAAATCTTAACTGGACATTTAGAAGTCAGGTTACGAAATTCATTAAACGATTTATTAAAGATCCTTATCGAAATGAAGATACCGAATGGATTCGTAAATTGTCTGAAACGTATGAGTTTAGCATAAAAGCTAAATTGTCTGCATTGAGTAAATTACTATAACATCAATGATTATTAATGAGGATCGTGTAGAAATACATGGTCCTTTTCTTATGCAAAAAATTAGGAAGGAGGGGATTCCAGTGGCAGGAAGAAAGCCAAAGCCTACAGCTTTGAAAAAGCTGGAAGGTAATCCGGGAAAAAGAAAATTGAATACGAAGGAGCCAATTCCGGCAAAGGGAATGCCTAACTGTCCGGAATGGTTATTACCTGAGGCTAAGAAAGAGTGGGAACGTTTAGCTGATTTGATGAATCAGATTGGGGTTCTTACGGAAGTGGATATGGCGGCATTTGCGGCCTACTGTCAATCTTATGCCAGATGGAAGGAAGCGCAGGAGCATATAGATTCTGAGGGGTCGACCTTTGAAACGGATAAAGGATATCAGCAGCAGACACCTTGGGTTGGTATTGCAAATACCAATCAGAAGCTGATGCTGCAGGCGGCATCCGAGTTTGGACTTACGCCTTCATCCAGGTCACGTATTGTGGCTGGTAGTGCAAAGGGTAAGGAGCCGGAAGATGAGATGGAGGCATTGCTTGGGGGTGATTCTTAGTGGCAAAGGAACCAAGACCAAAGGGATATCCGAAGCTTAAGAATTATAAACCTTCCCAGTTCATGCTTCCGACTTCACATTATGATAAGAAGAAAGCAGACAGGGCAGTGACCTTTATTGAGAATCTTTGTCACACCAAAGGTAAATGGGCAGGAACACCATTCTGGCTATTACCGTGGCAGGAGCAATTGATAAGAGATATATTCGGGATTGTAAAACCTGATGGGAACAGGCAGTTCCGCACTGCATTTGTGGAGATATGTAAGAAAGTAGGTAAGAGCGAATTAACAGCAGCTGTCGCTCTTTATTTATTGTATGCGGACAATGAGCCTTCCGCAGAAGTGTATGGTGCAGCGGCTGACAGACAGCAGGCATCCATCGTATTTGATGTGGCAAAACAGATGGTAGAGATGTCACCGGCTCTGATGAAAAGAAGTAAGCTTATGGGAGCCACCAAGCGTATTGTGAATTATAGCAATGCCGGTTACTATCAAGTGCTGTCAGCGGAGGTTGGTGGTAAACATGGATTTTCGGTAAGCGGTTTGGTATTCGATGAAATTCATACCCAGCCAAACAGGCAGCTGTATGATGTTCTTACCAAGGGCTCATCGGATGCAAGACAGAATCCGCTTCACTTTATTATAACGACTGCAGGTAATGATAGACATTCCATTGCTTATGAGCTTCATACGAAGGCGGTGGATATCTTAGAAGGCAGACGTGTGGATCCAACTTTTTATCCTGTGGTCTATGGACTTAAGGATGATGAGGACTGGGAAGATGAAGAAAACTGGTATAAGGTAAATCCTTCTCTTGGATATACCGTTGATATTGAAAGACTCAGAGATGCATACAGGGAAGCAAAGCAGAACCCGGCGGATGAGGTTACTTTCAAATGGCTTCGATGCAATATGTGGGTGAGTTCAACCGTTGCATGGATTCCAGATGCGATATATATGAGAGGAAATGAATCAATTGAGGCGGCTTCACTTGAAGGAAGAGACTGTTATGCAGGACTTGACCTTTCAAGTACAGGGGATATTACAGCTTTAGTATTGATATTTCCGCCGAGAGATGAAAATGAAAAGTATGTGCTCTTGCCGTACTTCTGGATTCCTGAGGAAACCATACCTAGAAGAGTGAAAGCTAATTCAGTTCCCTATGATATTTGGGAAAAACAAGGCTATATCATGTCTACAGAGGGAAACGTGATTCATTACGATTTTATTGAAAAGTTCATCATGTACCTATCAGAGAAATATCACATTTTGGAAATAGCGGTGGATAGATGGAATGCGACTCAGATGATTCAAAATTTGGAGGGCGAAGGTTTTACCATTGTTCCTTTTGGTCAGGGATTTTCTTCAATGTCAGCTCCGACGAAAGAATTCTATCGCTTACTGATGGAGGGAAGAATTATTCACGGTGGGAATCCAGTGCTTAGATGGATGGCGGGTAATGTTGTTATTGACACAGATCCTGCTGGCAATATTAAAGTAACCAAAGCTAAATCTAAGGAGAAGATAGATGGCATTGTTGCCGCAATTATGGCGCTTGATAGATGTATACGTCAGGAAGGGCAGAGTGGCAGCGTTTACGATGAGAGAGGATTGTTGGTATTTTAAGGAGGGTGTATGGGATTTTTCAGTAATTTATTTCGGGGAAGGGATGCTCCTTCTAACAGCACAGCTGGAAGCGGGTATGGATTCTTTATGGGGAGTACGGCTTCCGGGAAGAGGGTGAATGCACGGAGCGCCATGCAGATGACTGCTGTGTATTCCTGTGTGAGGATTCTTTCTGAGGCAGTGGCGGGTCTGCCATTGCAGTTTTACAGGTATAACGATAATGGCGGTAAGGAAAAGGCGGTGGATCATCCGCTCTATTTTCTGCTGCATGATGAGCCGAATCCGGAGATGACTTCTTTTGTGTTCCGGGAGACTCTAATGACGCACTTGCTTTTGTGGGGGAATGCGTACAGTCAGATCATCCGGAATGGAAAGGGTGAAATTGTGGCTCTTTATCCGCTGATGCCCGACCGGATGACGGTGGACAGGGATGAGCATGGCAGGCTTTATTATGAGTACCTGGTTTATGACGGGGATGATGTGGATGGCAGAACCGGGACGGATCCGAAAGCGAGTGGAAAGATTGTGCGTCTGCATCCGGCGGATGTGTTGCATATTCCGGGGCTTGGGTTTGACGGACTGGTCGGATATTCACCTATTGCCATGGCGAAGAATGCGATCGGGCTTGCCATTGCTGCGGAGGAGTATGGAAGCAAGTTTTATGCCAACGGTGCCGCTCCGTCAGGAGTGCTGGAGCATCCGGGGACTTTGAAGGATCCGGGCAGGGTGCGGGAGAGCTGGCAGTCCACTTTCGGGGGAAGCAGCAATGCCAATAAGGTTGCTGTCCTGGAAGAGGGAATGAAGTATACGCCGATTTCCATTGCACCGAATGAAGCACAGTTTCTGGAAACAAGGAAGTTTCAGATTGATGAGATTGCCAGGATTTTCAGGGTGCCGCCGCATATGGTCGGGGATCTGGATAAGTCCAGTTTCAGCAACATTGAGCAGCAGTCTTTGGAGTTTGTGAAGTATACACTGGATCCCTGGGTGAGCCGGTGGGAACAGGCAATGGTCAGGGCTCTGCTGTCTGCGGAGGAAAAGAAGAAGTATTTCTTTAAGTTCAATGTGGATGGGCTGCTCAGGGGTGATTACCAGTCAAGGATGACCGGTTATGCCACGGCAAGACAGAATGGATGGATGAGTGCCAATGATATCCGGGAACTGGAAAATATGGACCGGATCCCGGAAGAACTTGGCGGCGATCTGTATCTGATCAATGGAAATATGACGAAATTACAGGATGCCGGTATCTTTGCCGGATCTGGAAAGGGGAAGGATACTGGTGAAGAAGTTTTGGAACTGGAAAAAGAAAGCGGTAAATTTGGAAAGCGGACAGGAAGCTGAGGAAAGAATCCTGTTCATGAACGGAGTTATCGCTGAGGACAGCTGGTTTGACGATGATGTCACGCCGGCTCTTTTTAAGGATGAACTGAATGCAGGGACAGGGGACATTACCCTGTGGATCAACAGTCCGGGCGGGGACTGTGTTGCCGCAGCGCAGATTTTTAACATGCTGTCGGAATATCCGGGGAAGGTTACCGTAAAGATTGACGGGCTTGCGGCATCTGCTGCGTCTGTCATTGCAATGGCCGGAACTGAGGTATGGATGAGTCCGGTAAGCATGATGATGATCCATAATCCGGCGACGGTTGCGTGGGGTGACCATTCGGAGATGAAGAAGGCTATGGAACTTCTGGATGCGGTGAAAGAATCTATCATCAATGCTTATGTACGGAAAACGGGACAGAGCAGGGCGAAGCTGTCACATCTGATGGATGCGGAAACGTGGATGGATGCGAATAAGGCTGTGGAGCTTGGCTTTGCGGATGACATCCTGTTCCAGAAAGAGGAACAGGGCAGTGAAGGCGAAAATGGAGATCCAGGTGCTGGCCGTACAGAAAACGGGACGTCTGATTCTGTAATGTTTTCCAGACGGGCAGTGAATAATGCGCTGATGAATAAGCTGGAGAGGTATTATGGAAAGACCGGAAAATCCGTGAAAGACCAGGCGGAAATTGGCTTGAATGGAAATGGTGCTGGTATGCAGGGGACTGGAATAAGTGGAAGTGCCGGTGCTGAGGGGGACGATCCCTGTAATGGATGTTTCGGGGCGGCGGAGAATGCCTGCCAGAAGTGTGAAAAGAAGAAAGTGAATACGAATGTTACAGGGCGTTCTGCAGATGATCTGCGTGAACGCTTAAATTTTATCAAAAAATATATCTGAGGAGGATACGGATTATGACGATTCAGGAATTAATGGAGAAGAGAGCTAAGGTTTGGGAAGCTGCAAAGAATTTTGTGGATACCCATGAGAATGAAAACGGGGTGCTGTCTGCGGAGGACAGTGCAACCTATGAGAGAATGGAAGCGGAGATTGAGGATCTGACAAAGGCGATTGACCGCCACCGCAAGGCTGAGGAAATGGAAAAGAACCTGAACCAGCCGGTAAACCAGCCGCTGACCGGGAAGCCTTATGCAGGCGGCCAGGGTGAGTCAAAGACAGGACGTGCTTCTGATGAATACCGCAGGGCAATGCTGAATGCACTGAGAAGCAACTTCCGCCAGGTTTCTAATACCCTTCAGGAGGGCGTGGATGCCGATGGTGGTTATCTGGTTCCGGAAGAGTATGACAGAAGGCTGGTTGATGTTCTGAATGAAGAAAATATCATGCGCCGTCTTGCCACAAGAATCGTGACTTCCGGGGAGCATAAGATCAATATTGCGGCTACCAAGCCGGCGGCAAGCTGGATTGAGGAAGGCGGGGCGCTGACTTTCGGGGATGCGACTTTTGACCAGAAGATCCTGGATGCACATAAGCTTCATGTGGCGATCAAGGTAACTGAGGAACTGCTTTATGACAATGCCTTTAATCTGGAAAATTACATCCTTGTTCAGTTTGGAAAGGCACTTGCCAATGCGGAAGAGGATGCCTTCCTGAACGGAAACGGAACAGGGAAGCCGACCGGTATTTTTGACGGAACAGGCGGCGGACATCTGCTGAATACACTGGCTGCGGCACTGAAATCAGATGACATGCTGGATCTGGTGTATGGCCTGAAACGTCCGTACCGTAAAAATGCATCCTTTATCATGAATGATGCAACACTGCCTTCTCTTAGAAAGCTGAAGGACAATAACGGTGCTTATATCTGGCAGCCGGCTTATCAGGCAGGAGAACCGGACAGGATCCTGGGTTACAAGGTGGAGACTTCTGCCTATGCACCGAAGGACGGCATCGCTTTTGGGGATTACAGCTATTACAACATTGGTGACCGAGGAAACAGATCCTTTAAGCAGCTGAATGAACTGTTTGCAGGCAACGGGATGATCGGCTTTGTTGCAAAGGAACGCGTGGACGGAAAACTGGTTCTTCCGGAAGCAGTGCAGATTATGAAACTGAAGGCAGACTGATTTTATGAATAAAGGGACCGGCAGGAGAAGTACAGGTCTGCCGGTTCTGTTTTGAGGTGATGCAGTTGGCAGTGACAGTGGAAGAGATGAAGAATTACCTGCGTGTGGATTTTGAGGATGATGATGCGCTGATCGGGGATCTGATCAGGCAGGGGCAGCAGATCTGCATGGATGTGGCAAGGATCACGGATGAGGATGAGTTTGAAGACCTGCAGGGGACGAAGATTGCCGTGCAGTATGCGGCTGCCTATCTGTATGAACACAGGGAGGAAGCGGATCACCATCAGCTGGTGATGGATCTGCGGAGCATGCTGTTTGGAGTGCGGAAACCGGGATTCTGAGGTGGTTGGTTTGAATATTGGATTGATGAATGAGAAAGTTGTTTTTCAGAAATGTTCTGTTGTAAAGGACGGGATCGGAAATCACAGGAATGAGTGGACAGAGGATTACTGCTGTTTTGCTACGATAGGCGGTGAGGGGCTTGCCAGTTCCAGGGAAGCGGAAACTGCAGGGACTGTGGTGGAGGATGTGGGAATGACTGTGACGGTGCGGTACTGTAAAAAGACTGCAGGCATCCGGTCTGTTACCCACAGGATCCTGTTTCGGGATCAGGTGTATGACATTGTGAGTGTGGATCATCTGAATTATAAGAAGAAGTGTCTGAAATTCACATGCAGGAAGGTCCGGAGGTGAGACATGGCAGGAGACAGATGTACAGTCAGCCAGATGGCAGATGTGATCATGGAAGGGCTGGAAGAGTACGCACAGCTTGCGGCGGATGATATGAAAAAAGCAGTAAAGAAGGCAGGCGCACAGGCGAGAAAAGACATCCAGGAAAATGCCCCTGTGAAGACCGGTGCCTATGCAAAGAGCTGGGCGGCGAAGACCACGAAGGAAACTGCCAATGCGATGGAAATCGTGGTGTATTCCAGGAACAGGTACCAGCTGGCCCATCTGCTGGAGTTCGGCCATGCGCTGAGAAAAGGCGGCAGGACAAGGGCATTTCCCCATATTGCGCCTGCTGAGGAAAGGGCTGCGCAGACTCTGGAACGGGAAGTAGAGAAGGCACTGAGGTGATGGCGGGAGGTGAAAGCATATGACACTGGAAGAACTGGCAGGGATGCTGGAAAAGGCTGGTTTTCCTTTTGCTTATGACCATTTTGCGGAAGGGGAAAGCCCGGATCCGCCGTTTATCTGCTATCTGCTTCCCGGCAGTGATAATTTTGCGGCAGACGGACGGGTATACTTCCGGATCAGTGAAGTAAGGATAGAGCTATACACGGACCGGAAGGATCCCGGGGCAGAAACTCTGGTGGAAACAGTTCTGGATGATGCCGGGATTTTTTATAATAAGTCGGAGGTCTGGATCCAGAGCGAAAAGCTGTATGAGGTGCTGTACAGTATGGAACTGTAATGATTTGTTTAATGATGGAGGGATAATATGTCTGATAAGAATAACAAGGTAAAGTATAACCTGAAAAATGCGCATTACGCTTTACTGACGATCGGGGAGGAGGGGACGGTGTCCTATGCAGCACCAGTGCCGCTTCCGGGGTCCGTATCACTGTCCCTGGATGCCAACGGGGAGCCGGAGAATTTTTATGCAGATGGCATTGCGTATTATGTAATCAACAACAATATGGCTATGACGGGGATCTGGAGCTTGCACTGATTCCGGAGAGTTTCAGGACAGATGTACTGAGAGAGAAGCTGGATGCCAAGGGCGTTCTGATTGAAAACTCGGATGCAGAACTGGCACTGTTTGCCCTGCTTTTTGAGTTCGACGGGGACGTGCGTCATATCCGCCACGTGATGTATAACTGTTCAGCTTCCCGTCCGAAGATCGAGGGCAAGACCAACGAGGAGAAAAAGGAAGTGCAGACAGAAACACTGACTATCAAGGCTACACCATTGGCGGATGGAAAGGTGAAGGCGAAGACAGGGAATACTACGGATGCAACTGTTTATGCAGACTGGTACAAGTCGGTGTATCTGCCGGCTGCAGATCCGGCTTCCTTGCAGGAAGCTGATGGTGGAAAATCTGTTGTGAGTGCTACTGGAAATGGAAAAGCACTGAGCTGAGGGGGATTCAGATATGAGTATGATGAAGAAGATTGAGATTGACGGGAAGGCGGTTGCTTTTAAGGCTTCTGCCGCTATTCCGCGTATTTACAGGATTAAGTTCCAGAGGGATATTTATAAGGATCTGTCTGCTTTGGAGAAGGCAATAGGGAAGGATAGCGGGAACAGCGAGGATGTGAGCAGTCTGGATCTGTTTTCCCTTGAGATGTTTGAGAACATTGCGTATGTGATGGCGAAACATGCGGATCCGTCTATCCCGGATAATCCGGAGGAATGGCTGGATGAGTTTAACACGTTCAGCATTTATCAGGTTCTGCCAAAGCTGATCGAGCTGTGGGGAATGAACATTAGGACGGATGTGGAGGCTAAAAAAAACTTCATGCAACAGACCGCGAAATGACAACTCCCCTGTTTCTTCTCCGGTGTGTGCAGCTGGGGATTTCCATCCGGGATCTGGATCTGCTGACTATCGGGATGGTGAATGATATGTTTGTGGAGAGCAGGAACGATGAGTATAAGGGATGGAGACAGGTTGCCACACAGGAGGATTTCGACAGGTTCTGATATAAGATTTTATTGAGAAAAGAAAATTATTATTTTTATAGATTTTGTTAAGAAAATTGTAGATTAAAGATTTGAGTTGAGGTATAATATATAAATTATATAAATCTAGGGGGTGGTTAAATGGTATTTAGCAAGGCAAAATTGTTTAAAAACAATCAATCGAGTCATGGAACTGTATGTGTAGTTCCTTATAATGATAATATAGAATACTATACATTCCTCAAACAACAAAGAGAAGTAGGTAACAAACAAATAATCATTACATCTGATATAATGATTAATATTATTCGAAAAGTATGTTTGGAAAGAAAGTTTCACATCTATAAAATAGTATTAGCTGAGGAAGATTCAGAAATAGAATATGAATTAGATAAGCTAATCACGCAGGTGCAGAATAATGCGGCTTATTTTGGAGACTTGATTGAAAAAATCCAATTTTTGTCAGAACAGTCCTCAATAGATTTGGCAAGAGTATATATGAAGGGACATTTTTCGAACGGTTTTACACCTAATTTATATGTTCAAGCAAATGGGATTTTGGGGGTAAATAGTGAATCATTTGACGAATTGACACAAGAGATAAGCACCGTTGTTGAGAGGTGTTTGGCAGGATGGTAAAAGGAATATGGAAACTGGTTACGCCTATAATAAGTGCTATAATTGGTATTTATGCAACAAATACATTCAATGTATTTGCTCTATTACCATTTGTTCCTGATGAACATTTGTTTGATATATGCATTACAGTTTATTTTGCGATTGCTGATATAATCATTGAGCTAATAGCGGAATTGATAACAAAATCAGTTAAGAATTTTTTTACTTCTGAACTAGAGGTTATTATGGGGGTACCAGGTGCAAATACGAATTTAACATCTAATGCGATAATGACTTTCAATTCTCAGAGCTTGGCGGAAGCCATTATAAAAGTAAATATTCGTGGAAGAAAAAAACATTTTAAGGGTGTTGAATTAGTTATAAAAAAGCCGGCATTTGCGGAAATGCAAGCAGTATCAAGTAGAAGAGAAGTCTATGTAGATGATGATTACCATGTTAATTTGGAAGCACTTTTTGGAAATGGTGATCGGATTGAAAGCAAACAAGAATTTCGAATTGCTTTAATCCAAGATGCAGTAGATGGAAATACTGAAGCTACAATTTACCCAGAGTTAAGCATAAAAAAATGTAATATTATTTTTAAACGTAATAGTGCAAAATTAAGAACAGGGAGAGAATAATGGCATCAACGACAAGATGGCGGGATACGGTAGTAGAAAATATTGATCAAGCTATACAAAAATTAATAGATGACGTGACTGAAGAAGAGAAGGTAACTAACATTATATGGGAAAACTGGTCAATACAGAAATGTTTTACTGATAATAAAACAATTAAGTTGAATGGAAAAGATATCAAATTTAATTACATAACATATGCATATGATCAAGTAGACACAACGAATGAGAATAAAACTGCAAGAAAAGACGGATTTATTATTGTGTATTCCACTGGTTATGATGTGAATTACATCATAGACCAAAATTCTTATGCGATGAAACTTTTGCGGAAGTTATTATCTTATAATGGGCGCAATGAACTGGAAAGAGGTAATTTTGATTTTTCTAATGATTTCTTTAGTTGGCTGATATATAGGGTATATAATAAGAATTGTAATATAGAAGTTTTTCTTGAGAAAGAAAAAAAACTTACGGTAGATACAATAAAAGGAATAAAGGGAGATACCTTGGATTTACAGACACAGGTTACGGCATCTGGTGAGGCAGTAATGAATATTATTAGTACATTGGCATTCTTGCTTGAAAGTCGAAATTTTAATCAAATTAAACTTGATTTAAATTACACTGATCATTCAAATGTGAGTTTGGCTTTGCAAAAAGGAACTGTAAATGTATTAATGAATGAATATTCAGGGATATTTGAAGATGATACGCCAGAAGAAAAGATTGCAAAAGCATATCTTCTTATTTATTTAGAGATTTTGCCAATTCTGTTTCAAGAATATTATACTGATATTGGAAATGATGTTTGGAACGAGGAAGTGTACAAACAATTTTTAAAATCTGTTGGAGAAACTATAAGAGAAAAAATTGATAATAGAATTGCATCATTTGATGATCAAGATAATTAAACTAGCACCGATTTTTAATCGGTGCTTTTTAGTTTACCAAAATGTCAAAAGGAGGTGAAGTAATAATAAATCGGATTAAAGGTATTACAATTGAGATTGGCGGCGATACCACAAAATTGCAGACTGCCCTGAAAGGGGTTAATACGGAGATCAGGAATACGCAGAGCCAGCTGAAAGATGTGGAGAAGCTTCTGAAGCTGGATCCGGGGAATACGGAGCTGATCGCGCAGAAGCACAGGCTGCTGGCACAGGCGGTTTCTGAGACAAGGGAAAAGCTGGAAACTTTGAAGACTGCACAGCAGCAGGCGGATGAGGCACTGCGGAACGGGACGATTTCCCAGGACCAGTATGATGCACTGCAGAGGGAGATCATTGAGACGGAGCAGAGACTGAGGAGCCTGGAAGAGCAGGCGAACCAGTCTGCGACTGCTTTGCAGAAAATCGGTGCGACCGGTGAGAAGCTGCAGACAGTTGGAAACAAGATTTCTTCTGTGGGGCAGAAGCTGCTTCCAGTGACGGGAGTGGTGACAGGGCTTGGAACGGCGGCGGTGAAAACTGCCGCTGATTTTGACTCTGCAATGAGTAAGGTGGCGGCTGTGTCCGGGGCAACGGGATCTGATTTTGACAGCCTCCGGGACAAGGCCAGGGAGATGGGTGCCAAGACAAAGTTCTCTGCGACTGAGGCGGCAGATGCCATGAATTATATGGCAATGGCCGGATGGAAGACGGAGGATATGCTGCCCGGTATTGAGGGTGTCATGTACCTGGCTGCGGCATCCGGGGAAGACCTGGCAACGACTTCTGATATTGTGACGGATGCGCTGACAGCTTTTGGGCTGACTGCAGCGGATTCGGGACATTTTGCAGATGTGCTGGCGGCTGCTTCCAGTAATGCCAATACCAATGTGTCCATGATGGGTGAGACGTTTAAGTACTGTGCGCCGGTTGCAGGGGCTTTGGGATTTTCGGTTGAGGATACGGCAGAAGCTATCGGGCTGATGGGGAATGCGGGTATCAAGGCTTCCCAGGCTGGTACTTCCATGCGTTCCATTATGACCAACCTGACCGGGGATGTGAAGCTGTCGGGTGCGGCGATCGGGGATGTGACCATTGCTACCACGAATGCAGACGGATCCATGAGGAGCCTGTCTGCGATCCTGGCTGACTGCAGGGTGGCTTTTGGCGGAATGACTGAGGCAGAGAAGGCGAACAATGCGGAGGCACTGGTCGGAAAGAATGCCATGTCAGGTTTCCTGGCACTGATGAATGCGGCACCGGAGGATATTGAAAAGGTGTCGGGGGCGGTAAATAACTGCAAGGATGCCGCAAAGAACATGGCGGATACCATGCAGGATAATCTGGAAGGACAGCTGACTATTCTGAAGTCACAGCTTCAGGAGCTGGCGATCTCTTTCGGGGATCTGCTGATGCCTGCGGTGCGGAGTATTGTTTCCGGTCTGCAGGGGATGGTGGACGTGCTGAATGCCATGCCGGACGGGGTGAAACGTGTGATCATGATCGTTGCACTTCTGGCTGCGGCTCTGGGTCCTGTGCTGATCATCATAGGCAAGACCCTTTCGGCCATTGGAACGATTATGACATGGGCACCGAAGCTTGCCGGTGCGATCAGTACGGTGAAGGGTGCTTTTGCTGCGCTGAGTGCCACGATGATGGCAAATCCGATCGCCATTGTGATCGCTGCCATTGCAGCCTTAGTGGCGGCTTTTATTTATCTCTGGAATACGAATGAAGAGTTCCGGCAGTTCTGGATCAGGCTGTGGAATGAGATTAAGGAAGTCGCTGTCCAGGTATGGACGGCGGTTTCCCAGTTTCTGGTTTCCGCATGGAACGGGATCCGGAATACGGCGGTGGCTGTATGGAATGGCATCAGGGATTTCTTTTCCGGTCTGTGGGCTGGGATTAAGACACTGTTTACTACGGTTGTCACTGCAATTTCTACTTTCCTTGTGGGAGCGTGGAATGGAATCCGTGCAACGGTTATGACAGTGTGGAATGCGATTTCAGCATTTCTGGGTTCTGTCTGGAATGGGATCAGGTCTGTCATTACGAATGTGGTGAACGGGATCCGGACATTTTTGCAGAGTGCATGGAACGGGATTCGGACAGTCATTACTACGGTGATGAATGCAATTCGGACGGTGATCTCTACGGTCTGGAATGGGATCCGGACAATTATTTCTACCGTGCTGAATGGAATCAGGGGTACTGTCAATTCCGTGTGGAATGGAATCAGGAATACCATTTCTTCTGTGGTGAACGGGATTAAGAATACGGTTTCCAGTGCTTTTAATGCCATGTGGTCCGGAATCCGGGGTACGATTTCCGGTATTTATAATACGATCCGGGATGGACTGGGAAATGCGGTGAATTATATTACAGGTCTTGCATCTGCCGGATGGCGGTGGGGTGCGGATATCATCAATGGCATTGTAAATGGTATCCGGAGCTGTATTGGTGCAGTTGCCAATGCGGTGACGGATGTGGCAAATACTATTCGTTCCCATCTGCATTTCTCTGTGCCGGATGAAGGTCCTCTGACGGATTTTGAGAGCTGGATGCCTGACTTTATGAGTGGTCTGGCTGAGGGCATTGAGAAGAGCAGGGGAATGGTGAAGGCGGCTGTGAACAGTGTGGCTGCGGATATGGTGGTTTCGCCGCAGATGGCTGTGGCAGACAGCAGTGTGATGACCGGTACGGGATCGTCCGGCAGTGCGGATCTGACGGCTGGTATTGTGGCGGCGCTGAAGGATGTGCTGGAAGATCAGAAGGGACAGCAGGGGGATCTGGTGATTCCTGTTTATCTGGGAAACCAGCTGCTGGATGAGGTGATCGTGACGGCACAGCAGAGAATGAGTCTGAGGAGCGGAGGTAGATAGGATGGCTTTTTTTCAGTATCTTGTGTTTGACGGGGAGAACCTGCCGCTTCCGGATTCTTATGAGGTGGAGCTGGAGGATGTGGAAGCGGATTCCGGCGGTGAGACAGAGGCGGGAACGACACAGAGGGATGTGGTGCGGCATGGGGTTGCACGGATCCCCGTGTCGTTTTCTGTGACTGCGAAGTGGCTTAAGAAGCTGGCAGGGTATGCGAAGAAGGATAAGATCAGTGTGCAGTATTTTGATGTGGAGACAGCGGAACTGAAACTGGCGGAGATGTATGTGACTGGGTATAAGGCGAAGCTGAAAAAGGATACCAGTTATAAGGGGCTTTGGACGGTGAGCTTTACGTTGAAGGAGATGTAGCGAGATGGTATAATGGGAGAATCAAATCGGTATTTGTCAGAAAATGAGGAATAGTTGAAATGGAGGCGCTATAATAACATGAAGATTGAAGGGAACCAGAAAGAACTGGATGCAATGGTAGAATTTCATAAGGGAAACCGTGTCGAGGGACTGAGACTGCAAGAAGAATTTGCAGCGAAATTTCGTAAGGAGTATAAAGACAAAGATCACTGTCCTTGCCTGAAAGCCTGTCGTTATCACGGAAACTGTAAGGAATGTGTAGCAATCCACAGAGCGCATCAGGAACATGTTCCTAATTGTATGCGACCATTGATTAATAAAAAATTGAAATTGATGTCAGAATTAACAGAGCATACCTTGGCAAATGAAATAGAAGCTCCACATGAGATTTTAAGAAAATAGGCAAGTCAAATCCCAGTTTCATAGAGGAAATTCGATGATTAGAACATATAGAGAAAGTGACTTGCCTGTTGTTATGGAAATATGGCTTGGCACAAATATCAAAGCACATAGTTTTATTTCTAAAGAATATTGGATAAGTAATTATGAGATGGTAAAAAAAGTTTTGCCTAATGCAGAGTTATATGTGTATGAAGATGATGATACAAAACTAATTGACGGGTTTATTGGATTAACAGATAGTTATATTGAAGGACTTTTCGTAAAAGACATTGCCCAGTCAAAAGGAATTGGAAAGCAATTATTGGACTATGTGAAAAGGATAAAATCTACACTTTGTTTGAGTGTTTATCAAGAGAATATAAGGGCAGTGCATTTTTATCAGAGGGAACAATTCCAAATTCAATCAGAGAACATTGATGATAATACAGACGAAAAAGAGTTCTATATGACTTGGAGCATATAGACAACTTCAAGTTTGCAGGGCAGGTGGCTATCATGGAGATGAAGAAGAATGGATGAGAAGAAAGCTTACTGGTTTGAACAGCCATATATGCCGCGGATGAAAAATATTGCAGTGGCTCCTGTTATTCTGGAAGACGGAAGGCTGTCCTTCTGTGTTCCGGGGGATGATGGTCCTCCGTGGTCAGGGGTGTGGAACCTGACGGGAAAGGCTGTTCTGGACGGGGATGATTATTTTGAGTTCCAGTGTGATGATGAAGTGATGCATATGCGGGGCGGAACATATAAGTTTTATGCATTGGATATTGATACATTCCGGCGGGAAACCTGCCAGTGGATATCACATGGGGAAGAAATCGCAGACTGCTGTAAGACAACAGAAGAACTGCATGAGTGGTATTTGAAACACTGGACTTATAACAGATAGGATGATTATATTTACGAAGGCATCGGTCACCTGGTTGGCTGGTGCTTTTTTCGTGGGAAATGGAGGTGGCGGGATGTATCCTGTGTCGGATGCTTTTCTGAGGGCAGTCAGGAGTAATACAAGGAAATATTTCTGGACGGGTACGATCGTTACCAGGGGCGGAATGACGTATGAGTTCGGGGCGAAGGAGATTGTGAAGGGTTCCGGGTATATTTCCAGGCAGTGCTGCGGAAGTACGGAGATTGAGCTGGGAACGGTGTATGCTGCGGAGATGGGGATCACGCTTCTGAGTGACATTGACAGGTATACGCTGGAGGATGCCCAGGTGACATTGGTGTTTCATCTGGTGCTGGCGGATGGTTCTGTGGAAGATGTGCCGATGGGAGTTTTTGAGGTCAGTGAGGCGAACCGTCTGGCGAAGTGCCTGGAACTGAAAGCCTATGATTTTATGCTGCGGTTTGATAAGAGTTTCAACGGGTTTGAGACTGTGGGGACTGCTTATGATTTTATTGCCCTGTGCTGTAAGAGATGCAAAGTGGAGTTTGCGAATAAGAGGGCGGAGATTGATGCCATGCCGAATGGCGGGGTGACGCTTTCTGTTTATACTGAAAATGATATTGAGACCTGCCGGGACGTGCTGTTTTATGTGGCACAGGTTCTGGGAGGTTTCTTTATTATCAACAGGGAGGGAAAACTGGAACTGAGAAAGTACGGGAAGGATCCTGTGATGAAGGTGGAGCAGAGACACCGGTTTTCTTCCAGTTTTTCGGATTTTATCACTAGGTACACGGCAGTGAGTTCTACCAATAAGCAGACGCAGATTGCAGAGTATTATGCTCTGGATCCGGATAACGGGCTGACAATGAATCTGGGAGTGAATCCGCTTCTGCAGTTTGGGTTAAAGGAGACCAGGGAGATGCTGTGTAGGAATATCCTGGCAGATCTGTCTGTGATCCGGTATGTGCCGTTTGATTCGGATACCATCGGGAACCCTGCACTGGATCCGGGGGATGTACTGACGTTTGCGGGAGGACAGGCGGATGAGGGACAGATCACCTGTATCACTTCCATCCGGCAGAAGATCGGGGGAAAGCAGAGCCTGAAATGTGTGGGGAAGAACCCAAGGCTGGCTCAGGCGAAGTCAAGGAATGACAAGAATATTTCGGGGCTGCTGAACCAGATTGAAGACAATGCGAAGACGGGGAAGATCGGGATCCACACGTTTACCAATGCTTCCGCGCATGAGATAGGGCAGACTAAGGTAAAGCTGATCAGTATTCAGTTTGCTTCTTCTGAGGAAAACCATATGCAGTTTTTTGCACAGGTTGTTGTGGATGTGGCTGCGGATCCGGCGGAGAGATCTGCGGAGGCTGCCGGGACTGTGGTGATTCCGTTTCCGGGCGGAAGCGGCGGAACTGGAAGTGGTACGGGTGGTTCTGATGGAACCGGGGAGACATCGGATGCAGGAAATTCTGAAAATGATGTGGCAGGGAATGAAGCTGGAAATACTTCCGGGAATGAGAATACAGGGAGTACGGATGATGTCTCTGGTGGATCAGATTCCGGATCCGGATCAGGGGGTGGTTCGGAGGTTTCTGTGGATGTGAGCCTGCCGGTGAAGTGGCAGGAAGACGGACAGGCGTTCTGTCATGTGGTCTTTGAATTTAATAATGAGGAGATTGTGGAGCATTGTCCGGTGGAGACCTGGCATTCCGGGAAACATATTTTGTCACTGTATTATCCCATTGAGAAGATCGTAGCCAATTATACGAATACGTTCAATGTGTATCTCTGGATGGAGAATGGCAGCGGGACGGTTGATGTGGGAGACTGCATTGCTTCTGTCAGCGGACAGGCTATGGCTGCAGGGGAAGCCTGGGACGGAAAGCTTGAGGTGGAAGATTATACCACGAGATTTGCCATTGGCGGAGGCCTGAATGTGAATGGCTTCCGGGATTCGCTGTCCATGCAGATGAAGGAGACGGTGAACAGAGGCTTTGAGGTGTATTTTGCTGAGAGAGCGGGAATCAGCGGTTTCTGCAGGCCTGTAGAAATGGAGGGTGTGTGATGAAGTTAAAAGGTGAAATGGTCATTGAACTGACCGATACGAATACGGGTGCGGTGGAAACCGTGCAGGAGACGAACATGATCACGGAGGCAGTGAATAATATTCTGGGGCTGAATCCCATGGGGATTTATCTGAAAGCCAGCGGCGAGTATGACAATTCTGTTCTGTGGAACGGGACGCTGCTTCCCATCTGCCCGAACATGATCGGAGGGATCCTGCTGTTTCCGGCAGTGCTGGAAGAAAAGGCGGATCATATTTACGAGCAGGGGAAGAACCTGCCGGTGGCTTATGCTTCCAATAATGTAAATTCCGGTTCTGATGTAGCGAGAGGAAGCCTGAACCAGACGGAGAGCAAGAAGCTGGACAATGGATATAAGTTTGTGTGGGAATTTACTCCCAGCCAGGGGAATGGAAATATTGCAGCGGTGGCACTGACCAGTGCCCTGGGCGGGCAGAATGCTTTTGGCAGTGCGGCAGGGGATGCCAGCACGTTCCTGCTTCTGAAAAAGGTGGATATCGGGGATGTCCCGAAGGCGAGGCAGATGACACTGTTTGAGGCAGTGGAGCTGGATTTTGAAAAGAACCTGCTGTATTCCATCACCTTTGGGAGTTCCAGTGTGACCATTACGAAGATCCGGATCCCGGTGTTTAACATCGGGCTGAATGAGAAGCTGGATGATACCACGTATACCGTACTGGAGGAACAGACATTGACAACGGAAAGTTTTACGTTCCTGGGGGATTATACGAAGTACGGGGAATTTATGGACGGACATGACGGATACTGGTATGGATTTTCCAATGAGCCGAATGCTTCCGGGGATGCGAAGATGGTGTGGATCCGGATCTCCAAAAAGGATTATTCCTTTACGGAAGGAAGCTGGACACTGTCCAAGGCGAAGCTTTCGGAAGTGGGTACAAGGGCAAAGGACGGTTCCTATCCGGAGCGGAATGTAAAATGCTGTGTGAGGAAGGGGTATCTGTATGTGCCTTCCTATGATAAAAAGGGGGTCTATAAGATCAATACTGCAAATTCAGCGGATGTGACGCTGATCCCGCTGGGCTTTACTTCCAAGCTGAAATCTTTAGGCGAGGCTGGTTCTTGTGAGGTGTACATGACGCTTCTCGGGGACATGATCGTGGCAGGAGATTTCCAGATCACGGCAGATGACAGGGTGATCAGGACACAGGGGAGCGCAAGGTTTGAAGCTATGGCAACGCCTTTGTTCCAGTATAAGAATTTTGTGTTTATGTGGGGCGGCAGTTACGGAAAGGAGCACAGGTGTGCGTACCTTCTGACGCCTTATCTGGCAAGTATTAATAATCTTTCATCAGCGGTGGTGAAGAATACGGACAAGACCATGAAGATCACCTATACGCTGACGGAGGAAACAATGTAGGTCTTTCTGCCGCAGGGCATGAAGATAGAAAACTTATTTACGGCAGTTCTCAGAAATGAGGACTGCTTTTTTCATGGGAGGAGGATTCTGGCATGAAGGAATTTTGGAACTTTATTCAGATGGTTTTTATGGCTGTAGGAGGATGGCTGGGCTGGTTTATGGGAGGCTGTGACGGGCTTCTGTATGCATTGATCGCTTTTGTGGTGATCGATTATCTGACCGGGGTGATGTGTGCTTTTGCAGACCATACGCTTTCCAGTGAGGTGGGATTCCGGGGGATCTGCAGGAAGGTGCTGATTTTTCTGCTGGTGGGAATGGCGAATATTCTGGATGTGGCTGTGATCGGGAACGGATCTGTGCTGAGGACAGCGGTGATCTTTTTCTATATTTCCAATGAGGGTGTGAGCCTTTTGGAGAATGCAGGGCATCTGGGGCTGCCGATCCCGCAGAAGATGAAGGATGTGCTGGAACAGCTGCATGACAAAAGTGAGGGAGTCTCCGATGATGCATCAGAGGATGAGGAAGAAGGTGAATGATTATGGGATACAGTAATAGTTCTTTGGTGGCGTATACGTTGCTCAGTCCGAACCATTCCGGACTGAGAACGGAGCAGATTGACAGAATATCGCCGCACTGTGTAGTAGGTCAGTGTACAGCAGAAGGTCTGGGGGACTGGTTTCATAAATCTTCTACCAAGGCTTCTTCGAATTATGGAATTGATAAGAATGGCCGGATCGGATTGTATGTGGAAGAGAAGAATCGCTCCTGGTGTACGTCCAGTAATGCGAATGATCAGAGGGCAGTGACGATTGAATGTGCTTCTGACAAGGCGGAACCGTATGCTATGCATCAGGTGGTTTATGACCGTCTGGTTGATCTGTGTGAGGATATCTGCAGAAGAAATGGAAAGAAAAAACTGCTTTGGTTTGGTGATAAAAATAAGTCTCTGAATTATCAGCCGAAGGCGGATGAAATGCTCATTACCGTGCACCGGTGGTTTGCGAATAAGAGCTGTCCTGGAGACTGGCTTTATGCGAGACTGGGAGATCTGGCTGCGAAGGTTACTTCAAGACTTGGCAGCGGAAATGTGGAAGTGATTTCATCAGGGATGCAGGCCGGGGAATTTCAGGGGCTGACAGAAGAACAGGTGCTTGCAAAGGTTGGCCCCCTGTTTACCGCAGATCAGAAAAAATCAGGGATTCTTGCTTCGGTGTCTATGGCTCAGTTTATTCTGGAGAGCGGTTATGGAAAGAGTGAGCTTGCGTTGGGAGCCAATAACTGTTTTGGAATGAAGAAGTCACTTTCCGGTAATACCTGGAGTGGTTCGGTCTGGGATGGTGTGAGCATTTATAAAAAGAAGACACAGGAGCAGAAGGCAGATGGAAGCTATGTGACAGTTACAGCGGAATTCAGAAAATATGCGAATGTAGAGGATTCCATTGCGGATCACAGTGCTTATCTGCTCGGCGCTAAGAATGGAGAGAAGCTCCGATATGACGGGCTGAAAGGATGCTCAGATTATAAGAAAGCAGTGCAGATCATTAAGGACGGTGGTTATGCTACCAGTCTTACTTATGTGGAAAAGCTCTGCAGTATCATCGAAAGATGGAATCTGACTAAGTGGGATGTGAAGAATTCTGGTGCTTCGGACGTTATGGTGAAGTATTATAGGGTAAGGAAGTCTTGGAAGGATGCTGGCTCTCAGCTTGGTGCTTATACTGTACTTGATAATGCTAAGGCAATGGCTGATAAACATGAAGGATATACTGTGTATGACTGGAATGGCAAGGCAGTGTATGGGGTTGATGTTGAAAGTGATTCTGATATAGAGTTTTCTAATGTGGATTGCCCATTCATGGTAAAGGTTGACATTGATGATCTGAATATCAGGAAGAGTGCTGGAACGAATACTGCGAAGACTGGAAAGTATACCGGGAAGGGTGTATTTACCATCATGGAAGTCAGAGAAGGAAAAGGCTCTGATAAAGGATGGGGAAGATTGAAAAGCGGAGCGGGATGGATTAGTTTGGACTATTGCCAGAGAGTGTAAGTGAATAGGGTTATGGTGGTGAGTCTGTGGGTGTTGGGAGAGATTCTGATGCTAGCAGGCTTTTTATATTGAATTGGACCGAAAATAATTCTATAATTATTTTGAGAAAATGACTGACAGACTGAAAGTAATTTGGTATTTTGTAATATTCCACTAAAGTGGAAGGAGGGCAACATAGTACACCACATATTATCTTAGGGTTCTACCCAGGAAGGAGGTAGTGCTATGAGAATGATTCTGGAATTGTTAGAACTAATATTTCTAAGAGAAAAATAAGTGATGCATGACCTGTGGGTAGAGATACCTGCAGGTCTTATTTTTTTGTCTTTTTTCGTCATTCACCGGAATTATCTCGGCAAAAGGCGCTTAGGAAGATAGAAGGGAAGAACCTTACTATCTTATGGAGGTGTCGATATGACCGAGAAGAGAGAACTGCCTTGGTGGCAGAAATACACATTAACACTGAATGAAGCATCGGAGTACTTCGGTATCGGATACAAGAAATTGAAACTCTTTGTTCAGGAACATTCAGATGCTGACTTTGTTCTCTGGAATGGCAACAGAGCGCTGATTAAGCGTGAGCAGTTTGAGAAGTATATGGACAGTCAGATGAATGTGATTTAGTTCAAAAAAGTTTTTAAATTTCTTGTGGAAAAAGAGCTTTGTCTGTGGTACACTATCAATACATAGTCGGATACATACTATGCGCTATATGAATTAAGCAGCAAGGCTCTCCCGATTTTGAAAGGAGACGATGTTCAATGAGCGAAAAACGACGCGATAGTAAAAATCGCATTCTTCGCACAGGAGAGAGCCAGGAAGCGGATGGACGATACAAGTTCCGATATATAGATGGCAATGGAAAGCGTAAGACGGTTTACAGCTGGAGATTGGTAGCTACGGATAGTATCCCAGCCGGAAAAAGAGATAATGCACCTTTACGAGAACAGGAGAAAGCAATCAACAGAGACTTGAATGATATGATTACTCCTGATGGCGCAGGCTTGACAGTTCTTGACTTGGTGAAGAAATACATTGCAACCAAGACAGGCGTTAAGCATACAACCAGAGCTGGTTATGGTACTGTAATCAATTTGCTGGATAAGGATCCCTTTGGCGCAAGACGAATTGATAAAATTAGATTGTCGGATGCAAAGGAGTGGTTGATTAGATTGCAGCAGGTGGATAAGAAAAGCTATTCAGCGATTCACTCCATCAGAGGGGTGGTTAGACCGGCATTTCAGATGGCAGTGGATGATGATATATTAAGAAAGAACCCATTTGAATTTCAACTGGCAACTGTGGTGGTAAATGATGCGGTCACTCGTGAGGCCATTACAAGAAAACAGGAAAGAACTTTCCTTGATTTCATCAAAAATGATACGCACTATAGCAAGTATTATGACGGTATGTACATTCTGTTTAAGACAGGGATGCGTATTTCGGAATTTACAGGGCTGACGGTTAAGGATTTGGATATGGAGAGCAGAACCATCAATATTGATCACCAGCTGCAGAAGACCGGAACATTGGTCTATATTGATACAACAAAGACCTATGCCGGTACAAGAGTGATTCCGATGCAGGATGATGTATACGAATGTTTTCAGCGTATATTGAAAAATCGCAGACCACCGAAGGTAGAACCTATGATTGATGGTTATTCTGGTTTCCTATGCTTTGATAAGGACGGTAAACCTATGGTGGCAATGCATTGGGAGAAATACTTCCAGCATGCGGTTGACAAATACAACAGCATTTATCGTGTACAGCTTCCTAAAATTACACCTCATGTATGCAGACACACATACTGCTCTAATATGGCGAAGTCCGGAATGAATCCAAAGGTACTTCAGTATCTGATGGGTCATTCGGATATCAGTGTCACTCTCAATACCTATACACATCTTAAGCTGGATGACGCGAGAGAAGAAGTGGAGAAGCTTGCCAGGAAGCAGGCAGAAGCTGAAAATGAGTTTCGGCAGTTAGGTATGAAGGAGGACAAGGTCAAATTCAAGAAGATGGGGTAAATGGTCTAATTTAGACCATTTCGTAAAATGGCTAGAAAGTCAGTAAATTCAAGGCTTTGAAGATGGTCGTGGTCTAAAACAGATTGAAAAAGGGTAAAATTTTTAGACCAAATTTTTTTGGAAAATCAAAGATTTCAGACATAGGAGAACGGCAAATGTCGGCTGGTCTAAATTTGAAATCCGAGGCCATTTTAGACCATATTTTAGACCATTTGAAGGAAGAAACATACCGAGATAAGCCAAAATAAGCCGAGAAATGGGAAAAATCTTGATAGACTGAAAAAGTGCGCAAATGCTTGAAAAATAAGGAAAAACCGAGATAATCTGAGATAAAAAAGGAGTTAAAAATAGATGATTAGAGTGTTATTTGTTTGCCACGGCACTACCTTAGCAAAATTCTGAAAAATCTTGATTTTACAGTATATTTTTGAACCAGTAGGGATGTTTTACTAAGTTTTTACTAAAGAGGAATCCCTAGCACGAATTTAGAAAAGTAACATATAGTATGACCTTATTAATTGGTAGAACAATTGGTAAGGTCCTTTTTTATTTCAAGGAGGTTCAAAATGAAAAGTACAGCGTTAGGAGCAGAAAACATTATTTTTATCAGTGATGCACATGAAAAATTCTACTATGAAAAATTACAAGAAGTACGGTATCAGGATGTGTACCATAAGGCATTGTGTTATTGTCTGGGTATTAATGGAGATACCAGAAAAAATGCTGACAGAATTTATAATTTTAAAACGGGGTCTGTTAAAACGAAATGTTTACATGAAGGATGGCAGACAAGCGGTAGCTTAAAAGTAGTGAGGATGGCATTTAATCTGTACTGTAACAGCACGCCAAGCGTTTGGGATTATGAAGATGCAGAGGAACAGGTAAACGAGTGCAGACAGTATACAGTAGAGGATATCTTCTGCTGTGCATATGCACCATATTTTTGGCAGGCAATACAGATCCGTTATCCGGAATATGTAGTGTACAATCAAAAGTTACATGCCATGCTTGGAGGAATAGATTAATGCTGAAAGTGAGACTGATGGGAACAAAAAATGATATTGCATGGTTTCAGAAAATCCTGCAGCGTCATCCTAAAATTGAAGTTATGGAATTATCGGAACTTTATTCCAATAAAGGGACGAGCAAATATTATAGAGCTTATGCTGAAATTGAAAAAAGTAATGTAAATAAAAAATAGTAGAAAAACAGGAGAATTATATCATGTGCAAAATAATCGCAATCGCAAATCAAAAAGGTGGAGTAGCAAAGACTACAACCACTATTAATCTTGGAGTAGGACTGTCTAAGGTTGGAAAACGTGTAATGCTGATAGATGCTGATCCACAGGGACATTTGACAATGGGACTTGGTTTTCCAAAGAACTTAAGGGTAACATTGAAAACAATGATGGAAAATATCATTATGGGATTAGAATTTGATCCCAGGGAAGCAATTTTACACCATGAGGAAGGAATAGATGTAATTCCATCTAATAAACTTCTTTCGGGAATGGACATGTCATTATTTACGGTAGAGGACAGAGAAAAAGTCTTAAAAGAATATCTGGAACTTTTGGAAAATGATTATGACTATATCCTGATTGATTGTATGCCCTCGTTGGGAATGATGACAATTAATGCGTTAAGTGCGGCTGATAGCGTTTTGATTCCGGTGCAGCCTCAATACTATGCGGCAGATGGCCTCATGGAATTACTGAAAGTTGTGAAAGGCATTCATCAGAGATTTAATCCTGATTTACAGATTGAAGGGATTCTGTTTACAATGGACAGCAGTCATTATAATAATTCAAAGAGAAATAAGCAGGCAGTACGAGATGCTTATGGAGCAGAGATTATAATTTTTGATCAGACGATTCCAAGAACAGAAGCTCTTGCCGAAACTGCATCAGAAGGTGTCAGTATTTTTTCTTACGATGCAAAAGGAAAAGGTGCGTACAGTTATCAAGCACTTGTCCAGGAGGTGCTGAATCATGCGTAAACCTAAGAAAGAAATTCAGCTTACTTCTTATGATGAATTGCTTGGAATCAATGAAGCCGAACAGAATACTCTTAATCAGATTGTTGAAGTGCCATTAAATGAGTTACATCCTTTTAGAAATCATCCATTTCATGTAAATGATGATGAAAAAATGGCTGAAACAGTAGAAAGTATCAAGAATTATGGCATCTTAAATCCTGCATTGGTACGTCCTCGCGCAGAGGGAGGATATGAACTGATTGCTGGTCACAGGAGAAAACGTGGTTGCGAACTGGCTGGAAAAAGTAAAATGCCAGTACTCATACGGAACTATACCGATGATGAAGCCGTAATCGTTATGGTGGATTCTAATATACAGAGAGAAAATTTGCTTCCAAGCGAAAAGGCATATGCTTATAAGATGAAGATGGATGCAGTAAAACATCAGGGCATAAAAGACGAAAACGCAGCTTCTGTTGACAGTGCAGATCTGGTTGGACAGGCTGCCGGTGACAGTGGAAGAACCGTTCAGCGTTACATACGCTTGACCTGTCTTATTCCGGAATTGCTGAAATTGTTGGATGAAGGAAAGATTAATTTTACAGTAGGTGTTTCATTAACCTATTTATCAGAAACGGAGCAGATTTGGGTGAAAGACTGCATAGTGTCTGGAGCAAGCTCTGTTACAGGTTCAATGGCAACAAAACTGAAGCAATACAGCGATGAAGGTAATCTGACAGAATTAGCGGTACAGCTTATTCTGAATGAAAAGAAAACAGAGACAGGAAAAGTTACTTTAACTGAAAAGAAAATACGAAAGTATTTCCCAAAGGAATATAACAGAGAACAGATTGAACAGGTTATCTATGAACTGCTTGATAACTGGAAGAAAAGCCAATAACGAGGGAAGGAGGGAAAGCAAAATGGCAAAATCCGAAAGCACAAAAATAGAGTTTGGTTATTTTCACGATTATGAATCGGAACAGTTTGCTTTTTACCGTATTCCCAAAGTATTATTCACAGATGAATATTTCCGTAATCTGTCCAGCGATGCAAAGGTTCTTTATGGGCTGATGCTGGACAGAATGGCTTTGTCTATCAGAAATAATTGGGTGGACAATGAGGGGAAAGTTTATATCATATTTACATTGGAACAAGTGATGGAATATATGAATTGCGGAAAAGACAAAGGTGTGAAAATTCTTGCAGAATTAGATACTGATAAAGGAATTGGTTTGATTGAAAGAGTAAAGAGAGGATTGGGAAAACCAACAATTATTTATGTAAAGAGCTTTGTATATAGAAAAGAAAAAGTATTAGATTCAGCAGAGAATGATAACCGAAGTCAAGAAGTCGGAAAAGCCGAAGTCAAGAGTTCGGAAAAACCGAAGTCTGGAGTTCTGGAAAGTCGAAGTCAAGAGTTCGGAAAAACCGAAGTCTGGAAGTCGGAAAAATCGAAGTCAAGAGTTCGGAAAAACCGAAGTACAGAAGTCGGAAAAACCGACCCTAATAATACTAATTATAATTATACTGATATTAGTAATACTGACAGAAGTAATACTGATCTTATCAATCTTTCAGATTCTTCCGAACAGCAGTCAATGGATTTGATGGAAGAGATGGAGTTATTCCAGATGAATACTGCACTTGTAAAAAGAAATATTGAATATGACTGTCTTGTACAACGATGCAGACTAGGGGAACAGCAACAGTTGGATGAAATTGTGGCACTAATTGTGGAAACAATCAGCATAGAACGGGAGAATATTACGATCAGTGGAGTGAAATACCCATATCAGTTCGTAAAAAGCAGATTATTGTTGCTGGAAGAAAGCCACATAGAGTATGTACTTGATTGTCTGCATGAGAATACCAGGGAAGTAAAGAACATAAAAGCGTACTTGCTTACCTGTCTTATGAATTCAATAACGACAATAGGCAATTATTACCAGGCAAAAGTAAATCATGATATGTACGGAGGTGGCATATGAGAGGAAAAGAAATTATAACAAAATTGATAATTCCTGGTGCAATAGCTATGATTATCTGCTTAATTGTTCACCCTATGTGCATGAATGGTGAAATATTAGACTGGAGAAAATTATTGCTTTTTGTGGGAATACCTTTCGGAATCCAGAAAATGTTTTTGCTGGTCGTTCCAAGAAATGTGGGGACAGGGGAAATGCTTGGTTTGGTGGTACTTAAACTGATGGTAGGAAGTTTGATTGGAATAGGGGTTCTTGCCTGGAGATTATTAGCTGTAGCAGGCATTTTGCTAAAAAACGGCATTTCTGGAATTATATGGATCATAAAAAGACTGAAAGAAATGGTGATCAAAAATGAGCGAAAAGCAACTGGAAAAATTGTATTATAGCATTTATCCAATGAATCAATGTGAGACACAAAGTAAAAGTTATGAAGAGACAAAGGAACTGTGTGAAACATTAGAAAAGGAAATGATAAGTCTAATGAGTCCGGATCTGCAGGCAATGTTTGAGGATTACAAGGAATATACTTTAAATCTTAAACAAACAGAACAGAGAGACGCTTACATAGATGGATTAGCGTTTGGGATTCGCACAATTTCGGAAGCCTTTTTACATGAGAACAAAAATAGAATATGGTGATTGAAAAAGCAGTCTGTCAAGGCTGCTTTTTCTGTACCGCTTACATAGGAGGATGAGATGTGATTGATTTGATAATTATTATTATGGCAGGAATAGTGCTTTTGTTTTTGCTGTCTTGTTGCTTTATGGTTGCAAGGCTATTGGATGAGGAAATATCTATGTATGGATATGAAGGAAAAGAAAACTGGGAAAGGGAACAACTTCCCGACAAATTGTCGAGAAGTTCAACAGATGAAAGACATGGAGATAAATGAAAAGATTCGTTATTTTCGGAAACAGAGAGGGCTATCGCAGGAGCTGCTTGCAGAACGAACAGGAATTAATGTGAATACAATTCGGAAGTATGAAATAGGCATACGAAAGCCGAAAGTAGAACAATTAAAGAAAATTGCGGATGGACTTGAAATTAGTGTAATAGAATTTTTGGATATTGAAATAGAAAATGAAGCGGACTTGATTGCTATGCTGAAAAAAATCAGTCCGTTTTTTAAATGGGACGGATTGCTTCATGTATTGGTGGGGGAAAAGTTTTTATGATTGGTGTTGGAAGTGCATTGGTATCACTGTTGCTGATCTTTGTTTGTTATTCACTGACACTGACAGCGAAAAGAGCAGATGAAAATTTATTGATGATTTGTGAAAAGAATCAGAAAAATGAAGAAGAGAGAGGAAACCGAGAAATGGAATCACAGAGAGACATTTTAAGAGTAATTGAAAAAGAAATCAAAAAAGGAAGTGCGCCAGTTGCATTTGCAGGTTTGGGGGTTTCCGAGGAATGTTATCATTTGGTAGATAGTCAGGCTAAGATGAACCAACTTTTAGATTATTTTTTTCGCAATGAAGAATACGCAGCTTTGGCAGAGCGGCAGGTGAAAAGTAATATCTATGCAGAAATGGGCAAAAGGCTGAATTTCCGTAGTGCCAGATCTGATCGAGACAGAAAGAATATGGAGGTAGCGGCGAAACGATGGATTAAGAAAAAGCATCCAACATTTGATGGTGATGTATATGTCGAAAATATCCGGTGTTTTCTGGATATTTCCCAGGAAGAGTTAGAAAAACGTAAATGTACTGTTAATGAACAGGATATCACAGCACTTATTTTCAGTCAGAAACATCTGGAAGCATTATATCTGCAATGCCTTATGCACAGGCGAAACGTAATGCAAGAGGTTCTGGAATTAAAAGGTTTGTCAGAAACGTGCAATCGGATTTATAAATTGCAGGATGTAGATGTATTATTTCAGTGTTTACTGATGGATCAGATGGATTGGGAAGAAGGAAAGTTGTATGTGCAGTTCAGTACAATTTATATGTTGGAGAGTAAGTGACAATTTTAACAAAATATAGTAAACTACGATGTAACAAATTAAATGGGAGGAGACTAAGGTATGAAAAGTAAAACATGTGCGTATTGTAAAAGAGAATTTTCTGGTGAAGTGAAGCGTACGGCGGAGCATATCTTTCCTCAGACATTATTACAATTATATCCGGAGCAGGATGTGTCTTTTACACCGGAAAAGATTTTTAAAGATAATTCGGGGTTAACAATTGCTGATGTCTGTGCGGAATGTAATAATGGAGCTTTGTCGGAATTGGATAGCTATGGAGGCGAATTAATAAAGAAGCAGTTTAAAGATGAAATAGATTACAATATGAAAGATGCCGTAATAGAAAAAACAATAGAATATGATCTTTTTGCCAAGTGGATATTAAAAATAGCATATAATTATTTTAGAAGCAGAAAGATTGAATGTAGTTTTATGGAAGAGTATATTCCTTGTATTTTGCAAAATGTAGAGCTTTCCGATAATTTTGACATATTTATGGGATTGCATATTAATACAACTCCTGTACTGGAGGAAGTTTATAACTACCAACCATTACAAATATGCGAAAATCCTAAGCTACGAGGAACAAGTATTGGAATTGAATTCTTGTTTAAACTACCACATAATTTTAATTCAATCACTATTCCAGAAAATGAAAGTACATTAGCGATAAGATTTGGTAATGCTGTAATGTATGTTATATTTTGGAAAAAGGATTGTCCAGTGGAACTAAAAAAACAATATAAAATAATTTTACAGACACAATTCAATTTTGTACAATTAGAGAAAAATAAGCAAATATATGGATTAAAAAGAGTAACTGCATCAACTAATATTTCTATGGGATATACACATTTACTATCAAGCTCAGCACTGCTTCAGGATGATATGGTAGTAGAAAGCACTTTACATGGAAATGGAGTAAAAGAAACGAGAGAAAAATTTAAAAGTTTAGCAGGAAGTGATATGTTAAAGAGAGGGAGAGTTATGGTAGAAAAGGAGATGTTCCCTGATAATAAAAAAGTGGAAAAAGAATATAATAAGATATTCGGAAAAGAAAAAGAGTAAACGAAATATTTAGTTTGTAGCCGGTTGGTTCAATTTAGTAGAAATTGGAATCAGCCGGCTTTTTATATTTAAAAGAGTACTTCTCGACAATTTGTCGGGAAGTGGAAAGGAGCCAAATTTCAATGAAAATATATCTTCCCCATCTGTTAGTGCCACCGTAATTTGCTGATCAGAATCGAAAGGAGGCGTGCAAATTGCAGGAAGAAGTTACTCAGAAAACAATCGCATTGTCGGTTAAAACTGCAAGAGTGACTGCCGACGTGTTAAAAAATATGCTGCGGAAGTATCTGTCAGGACAGAAACAAAAAGGAAAGAATCCTTATAAGGTTGGAAAACAGTCATACAAAGAACTGAAAAGCCAGGGTTCTGGTTTATCCAATATTGAAATCACAGATGGAAATATCAAGTCCTTTGAGCGTGTGGCGAAAAAATACCGTTTAGATTTTGCCTTGAAAAAAGACAGTTCGACCAAGCCACCGACCTACTATGTGTTCTTTAAAGGGCAGGATACAGAAATGATGAATCTGGCATTTAAGAAATATTTGGGTGTACAGATGAACAAAAAGGATAAGCCATCTATTATGAAAAAACTTATGCACTTTAAGGATGCTGTGTCTAAAGGAAAGAACAGAGAACGAGCAAGAGAACAGCAGAAAGACAGAGGGCAGAGTTTATGACGGAGAAAAAACAGCAGCATAAGAAGAAAAGAGGAAAAGTTCAGCATATCAGAGGCTCTCCGAAAAAGAGAAAAATATCTGGAAAAGCTGTTTTTTCCTCAGAGAGTATCCCAGGAAAAATGCTTGCAGATGTGAAAAATCTGATTACGGACAAGGTAAGTGAATTGAAGAGGGCAGATCAGAAAAAGCTGTTTTTAGCTAATTTCCCCTATCTGATGTTTGCTTATTTTTTCAATAAGATTGCCTGGTTGTATCGGGTAAACACCGGAGCAACTTCCTGGGATAAATTTATGAATACCATTACTTATTTTGAACTGGCGTTTCAGAATCTCTGGCCAAGTTTGAATCATATAGATTTGTTGTGTGGAATCGCAGGCGGCGTGGCTGTAAAGCTTATTATTATTTACCGCACGAAAAATGCCAGGAAATATCGACTGGGTGTGGAGTATGGTTCTGCCAGATGGGGAATAGAAAAAGATATACGACCATATGCGGATCCTGAATTTGAAAATAATATTATTCTCACAGAAACAGAGAGTCTTACTATGTCAAGCAGACCAAAGAATCCGAAATACGCCAGGAATAAAAACATTCTGGTAATTGGCGGTTCTGGTTCTGGAAAAACCAGATTTTTTGTAAAGCCTAACATTATGCAGATGCACAGCTCCTATGTGATTACTGATCCAAAGGGAACTGTGCTTCTGGAGGTTGGCAGTATGCTGGCAAAAGGCAGTCCGATGACGGATGAGAATGGAAAAATCGTGCGGGACAAAGAGGGAAAAGTTATATACGAACCATATAAAATCAAAGTTTTGAATACAATTAATTTCAAAAAATCTATGCACTATAATCCATTTGTATATATCCGCAGTGAAAAAGATATTCTAAAACTGGTAACAACCATTATTGCTAATACCAAAGGTGAAGGGCAGCAATCAGGTGAGGATTTTTGGGTAAAGGCGGAAAAACTCTATTATTGTGCCCTGATTGGTTATATCTGGTATGAAGGCAGGGAAGAAGAAAAGAATTTTAATACTCTGTTGGAAATGATCAATGTGTCAGAAGCCAGGGAAGATGATGAGAATTTCAAGAATCCAGTAGATCTGATGTTTGATGAGCTGGAGCAGAAAGACCCGAACCATTTTGCAGTAAGGCAGTACAAAAAATACAAGTTGGCTGCCGGTAAGACAGCAAAATCTATTCTAATCAGTTGTGGTGCAAGACTCGCACCCTTTGATATTGCGGAACTGCGGGAGCTTATGAGTTATGACGAGCTAGAATTGGATCTGGTTGGTGACAGGAAAACTGCATTGTTTGTCATTATTTCAGATACCGATGATACCTTTAATTTTATTGTTTCTATTATGTACACACAGCTTTTTAATCTGCTCTGTGACAGAGCTGATGATGTATATGGAGGCAGACTTCCAATTCATGTAAGGTGTCTCCTTGACGAGTTTGCGAACATCGGACAAATTCCTAAATTTGAAAAATTAATTGCTACGATTAGAAGCCGGGAAATCTCAGCTTCTATTATTTTGCAGTCAAAGTCTCAGCTTAAGGCAATTTATAAGGATAATGCCGATACCATCGAAGGGAACTGTGATACGACCTTATTCCTGGGTGGAAAAGAAAAAACGACATTAAAGGAAATAGCGGAGATCCTGGGAAAAGAAACCATAGATCTTTATAACACATCGGATACGAGAGGCAGTCAGCGGTCTTATGGAATGAACTACCAGAAAACAGGAAAGGAGTTGATGAGCCAGGATGAAATAGCAGTCATGGACGGGGGAAAATGTATTCTGCAGGTGAGAGGTGTCAGACCATTTTTCTCAAATAAATACGATATTTGCAAACATAAAAACTACAAATATCTGTCCGATTATGACAAAAAGAATACTTTTGATATTGAAAAATATCTGAGTACTAATCTGATATTAAAACCAGAGGATGAAGTGGAACTGTATCAGATGTAACTTCTCGACAAATTGTCGGGAAGTGGATTATGGGAGGAAATCATGAATAATTTGGAAAAAAGGAACAGTCGGTATCCATCGACGAAAATGAATATACCGACTGTACGTGTGAGGAATTTTCCAAGTAGAAAATCCTATGCTTAGTGTAGCACAAAAGGCAGGGTTTATATAGTGTTTTCTTCCCTTTCTGGAAAAAATCTAAGAAAGGACTGGAAAATGTAAGTTTTCCAAAGGTACACTTATGGCATTTTTTACAACGGCAATTACGACCTTAAAAACATTGGTTTGTGCGATCGGAGCCGGACTTGCAGCCTGGGGAGTGATCAATCTGCTGGAAGGATATGGAACGGACAATCCGGGTGCAAAGTCACAAGGAATAAAACACTTAATGTCTTCTATGTGAAAAGATTTTAAAGAGAAAATGCACATCCTACGCAGATAACATGACAATTTCATGCAAAGCGAAAGGAGACACCATGAAAATCGAATACACAAAAGTGGGAGACTATTATTTACCGAATCTTTACTACCCGGAGGAAACCAGACCGATTGGCTTATGGGGAATGCTTCGGAAGGAATATCTGAAAGAACATAAATCTGGAACTTATACATATCTTCTTCTGACCGCCAGGCTGGACAGTTATTTGGCAGATCTGAATGAACAGGCACAGGAACGCTTTGAATTGATCGAAACTCAGATGCGAAGTGCGGAGGGAGTTTCCGAGGAACTGAAGAGACAGAATCCTATGGAATGGCTATGCCACTGTAACAATATCCGCAACCGGGCTGCTGAGATCATCAAGCAGGAACTGATTTATGTATAAGGGGGATTCTAGATATGAGAAGAGAACTGATTGAAAGTTATTATGAAGAATACCAGCGGGAGCTGGAAAGATTTCTTGAATCTGACCCGGAGATGTTCACTCTGGAAGCAGAAATTCATCATTACATAGAAATACTGGAACCGGTCCTCAGAGATGGCGGACAGGAGATGTGGCAGACACTGGACAGGATTATTTCAGCGAAAAATGCAATGGAGGGAATTGTGGCAAAAGAAATGTATATCCGGGGATTTCTGGATTATGAAAGACTGGTGTGTGAAAAAGACAGTAAGATCTGAATAATCAGAACATAGACTATATATAACGAGGCTTTTATTGTATAGACAGTAAGAGCCTCATTTAATATAGTTTTCATAATAAAAAACAGGTGGTAGTACGTATTTGCTTTGTGTTATATAAGAATTGGTCTGGCTGAACAATGGTGAAAATTTACTATGATTTTACTTAAATCTGATTGAAGGATGAAAAAGTGATGATATCATATAGTGGGTTGATAGGGTTACAGAAAATGTATTCACAGAGGCAGAGAAGAAATAATGAAAGTAAAAAATGCAGATGAATTTTATAAAATATTAGAAAGAAAGGCTATATATCCGGTATTTCAGCCGATTGTAAATTTACAGACTGGAGATGTGGCAGGATATGAAGCTCTTAGTCGTATCGACAGGCATGATACGACTCTTATGATTTCAGATTTGTTTGTGATTGCTGAACAGGTAGGCTGTGTTTGGAAATTGGAAAAATTGTGCAGAAATAAAGCATTGAAGGCAGCGGCGAATAAACCAGAACATGCAAAATTATTTCTTAATGTAGATGGTAATATCATTCAGGATAAATCGTTCATACAGGGATTTACAAACCGTAAGGCTGCGAAAGCCGGAGTACCGTCCTGTGACATTGTATTTGAAATAACGGAACGGTCGGATATAGAAAACTATCAGATTCTGCAACAGATTATGAAGCATTATGCAGATCAGGGATATGAAATAGCTTTGGATGATGTTGGAGCTGGATATTCTGGTCTGAACCGTGTAGTAAATACATCGCCAAACTACTTAAAAGTTGATATAGAACTGGTCAGAGATATTCAAAAACATAAGAAAAAGGAAATTATGATGGAATTTCTGTTGCATTACTGTAATGAGACAGGAGCAATTCTGATTGCAGAAGGGATAGAAACAGAAGCAGAGTTGGAGTGTCTGTGTAGATTAGGTGTTCATTACGGACAAGGATATTTTCTTGGAAGACCGGACAGAACGTTCAAAAATGTAAGGAATGAGGCGATGTTGGTATTACGTAGACTGAATAATAAATCGTAATGAAAACTATATGTCAGCAGGTGAAAAATGAATAAGTCAATTATAACATTATAAAGATTTCCATTGATTTTTACACCTATTTTACACAAGCACTCACATAGATTTGATTTCTGTCTTCTATAATTGTATAGGAAAATGTAGATCTTATATAATAACAGGAGAGGACAGAGAAATGAACGAGAATGTGAAAGTGGTTTTTGGTCTGATCGGTGGCCTTGCCTTGTTCCTTTATGGAATGAACAGCATGAGTGATGCACTTCAGAAAGCCGCAGGAGAACGAATGAAAAAAATCCTTGGATTTCTTACAAGAAATCCAATTATGGGAGCACTTGCCGGAGCACTTGTAACAGCTGTATTGCAGAGCAGTTCAGCGACGACAGTTATGGTTATCGGTTTTGTCAGTGCGGGACTTATGAGTCTTCCGCAGGCAATTTCTGTTATCTTTGGTGCCAACATAGGAACCACTATGACGGCACAGCTGATGGCATTTAAAATCAGCAATTATATTTATCCAATTATCTTTGTTGGATTTATTCTGAACTTTGTTAGCAAAAAAGAAAAGGTTAAAAATATCGGTATGGTAATTTTTTCATTCGGACTTTTATTTGAAGGAATTGAAATCATGGGTGAAGTCATGAAACCTTTGGCGGGAAGTCCGGTCTTTGTTGATCTGATGGGAAAAGTTTCATCCATTCCGGTTCTTGGTGTTGTACTGGGAGCGGTCATGACATTGGTTGTGCAGAGTAGTTCAGCTACGATTGCAGTTCTGCAGAATTTTGCATCACAGGCAGGACCGGACGGAGTAAGCAGTGTAATAGGGCTTACCGGTGCGATTCCGATTCTTCTTGGAGATAATATAGGTACAACGATCACAGCACTTCTTGCATCAATTGGACAATCTAAAAATGCAAAACGTACAGCAATTGCGCATAGTATTTTTAATATCAGTGGAAGCTGCGTTTTTATTTTCCTGGTTCCGTGGTTTGCAAAATTTGTCCAGTTTATTTCACCAAAGGGAAATGAGATTGATGTGATTTCAAGACAGATTGCAAATGCACATACAACGTTTAATATCGTCTGTACACTGGTCTGGCTGCCACTGATTCCGCTGATGGTAAAAATTGTTACAACAATCATCCGTGGAAATGACAAAACAGAGAAAGCAGCTTTTGAACCCAAATATCTGGATATGAAAGTGATTGAACAGCCGGCGGCTGCTATGGTTCTGGTATCTAAGGAACTGAACCGACTTGGAGAACTGGCAGAATCTCTGTTAAGTGATTTAAAAACGGCGATTGTAGCAGATGGAGACTCAAAAACTCATGGTTCGTTTATAGAAAATCTGGAGATTGTACATCAGTTACAGGACAGTGTGACAGAATATATTACCAGATTATTCGCAAGCGGAAACCTTACAGAACAACAGTCTGAGCAGACGGCAGGGTTACTGTATGTAAACAATAGTATTCAGAGGATTGCAGACAGATGTGAAGATATTGACCAGATATGTGAAAAAGTAAATAACAATGGAAAAAGACTGACCAGTGAAGCCTCCTCAGAAATGGAAGACTGCATTGATATTATCCAGCAGCTTTTAAAGAAAGCAATGGAGGCAATCCGTAAGGGTGATGCTGTAGTGGCTGAAACAGTTTTTGAAAATAAGAAAAAAATGCATAAAGCAGAGAAAAAATACAGTAAGGCACATTTAAACCGTGTAAAAAATGAGGTTTGTGATGCGTCTATGACAAGATATTTTTCTGGGATCATGTATAATTTTGACCGTATGGCAGATAATTGTGTCAGCATTGCAGAAGAAGCCTGTGATAATGTGGCTTTTATAAACCTTGATGAAGAGACGGGAAAATCAATGATGGAAAGAGGTGCAGTATAAAATGGTAAAGAAAAAAAACATCCGAAAATCTGCACTTCTGCTGATAATGATAATGCTGGCAACGGGAATAACAGCATGTGGAACCGAGGAAGAGCCATTGCCGGATCTGTCTGCTATGGGAGCTGTCACAGCTGTATCACGAGAAGAAGGGTCAGGAACCAGAGCAGAATTTGAGAATCTTTTGAAACTGCCTGAGAGTGATACAGGAATAGTTGTTGATTCTACAGAGAAAGTTCTGAAAAAGGTGGAAGAAGATAAAAACGCAGTTGGTTATGTCGCATATAGTTCCGCAACAGATACGAATGGAAAAATACTTCAAATCAACGGAGTTCTTCCTTCTGAGAAAACAATAGACAATAACAGTTATCCTCTTTGCAGGGATTATTATCTGGCTTATAATGGAGAACTGACAGATGTGGAACAGGATTTCCTGACTTATGTAAAGAGTAAAGGACAGGATATTGTGAAACAATATTGTATTCAGGCTGACAGTACAACAACATTCCTTTCTGACAAGTCAGAAGGAAAGATTCTGATTGAAGGATCCACTTCAATGGAACCAATGGTAAAAGCACTGGCAGATGACTATCAGAAACAAAATCCAAATGCTGAAATAGAAGTAAAAGCAACAGATTCTTCAAGAGGGATTACGGCGGTGATAAGTGGAGAGTGTGATTTCGCAATGTCATCCAGAGAATTAAAGGATTATGAAGCAGAGCTTCTGGAAACAAAAGTCATTGGAAAAGATGCTATAGCTATTGTGATAAATGAAGAAAATCCACTGGAAAATCTTACAATAAAACAACTTACAGGTCTGTACAATGGAACATATAAAAACTGGGATGATCTTTCCTGAGAAAAACGAATATAATATCTTACAAGCACTGACTATAACGGTCGGTGCTTCTTTTTTGGATTTTTTCAAAATTATCTGACATTCTTCAAATTCCCACGTGTGATTAGTGGAAAAATAATTTTTTCTGCAAAAGTACCGTCCAAATGCCCTCTGAAACTTGCTATTAGTGAGGGAATATTTCATTTATGCGAAAAAAACTTGCAAAAGGGGGTTGGTAAATACCGCTTCCCAGGCTTTATAGGTAGAGGAACAATTATTTTAAAAATTTTACCCCAAAGATGTCCGCTTTTGCCTGTCTCAGTACAGAGTATGTGAAGGGACTAACAAAAGTAAAAGAAAAAATGATAAAAATG
>OMGY01000200.1_pt1 | contig 70921 bp, 85 predicted proteins | sample 1674461 | NCBI WGS metagenome assembly OMGY01 (sample SAMN05578579, study PRJEB25193) | human gut metagenome | biome: Human Microbiome; feature: human-associated habitat; material: feces | host: Homo sapiens | place: USA:Birmingham | reverse complement strand
GCTGCGTTCGCAACGCAGAGGTCAAGGGTTCGAATCCCTCCGGGTCCACCAAATAGTGCAAATCCGAACTCATTCTTTTTCGTGAAGCACTGTGTCGGATTTGTTTTCATAGTAGAGGACGTAGGTTAAACTGCGTCCTCTTTTTTAGGTGTCTCGTAAGTAAGAGCCTGTTTGGAATCTCCAATGCCAGCAGTGGTCGGGTCAGTCACGATACCGAGAATCGTGAGGACTGCGAACAGAGCATTGACAACAGCCAACAGCTTGTCCCCCAGCTCACCCAAATCGAGGGTGTAACCGAAGACAGCGGCAATCACCTGTACCAGCAGAAGCACCGCCGGAATCAGAGCAATCCAAAAGCTCTTGTTTTTTACACGCACTTTCCAGTTAATCATGTTGATTTCCTCCTAAAATTTGATATTTGAAGTAGTTAAAGTAGCTGTTCTTGGCTTTTTTCGTGTAACTTCCTCTATATACACGCATATATAGCAAAAGTTTACGCAAAAACCGATTTTCAACTACTTTTACTACTTGGGTTAAAACAGCTTATTGACCTCGGACTGTACTTCGCTCGGGTCATAACCAGCCTGTTTCAGACGATTTACACGGTCTGCGCCGTTGCCCCACGAAGACCAGCGAGCGTCAGAGCAAGTACCATTGTAGATTTCCTTGGCGATTTCAGCCGCAGATTTCTTCGCAGTACCAGCCGCAGTGCCGGACTTGGTAGTGATAAAAGCGTCATAGCCAGCGGCTTTCAGCTTCACCATCATGTTCTCGGCATTGGACTTCTGACTGTAAGCACCGACCTGTACCTTGTACAGATTACCCATCTGTACGATGTAGGTATCGAAGCCAGCGGCTTTCAGTTTTGCCGCCCATGCGTCAGCGTTGGAACGCTTCGAGAACGCCCCTGTCTGCACCCTGTACAGCGTTTTACCGTCAGAGGGTACATCTACCTTACCAGTGTCGGTAGAGCCGCCTGTGAGACGCTTAGTGACCTCTGCGGCAAGGTTGCCGAGACGGTTGTACAGCCAGTCTCCCGGGCAAGACTTATTAGCGAACCATCTATGTACCGTCAGTACCATTTCATCGGACTTCGGCGCATAGGCAAGGGTCTTATTCTTATCGCCCAGCCACAAGAGCTTGCTCTTGCCGTTACGCTGACAAATATCAACGCACAGGTTCACGAGAGACGCATACACAGCGTCATTGAACGCATACGGAGCGGTCTTGTCAGACGCACACTCGATAGTGACTGCTCGCTGGTCGTTCTCACGACTGGAAGAACACCACGAACGGTTTTTCTCCTCAACGCTCATGGAGATACGACCGTCAGTGCCGATACCGTAGTTGCAACTCGCCTGTCGAGAGGTGCTGATAAAACAGCCACAGATACTCTCTGCGGAGAGCTGACCTACTACACAATGCGGCGTGATACGGTCAATGGAATGGGTTCTCTGCCCGGAATGGTTCGGGGAGAGCTTGGTGTAGACCACCAAAGGACTGTTGCTCATTTTTGTTTCCTCCTTCTTGTCATAATCGGTTAAATTCCATGTCTCAATAACACGCATGAGGTTGTCCACATACTTGTGAGACGTAGCATACCCATCGGCTTTGATATTCTCAAGGTATTTCCGAGGGTCGGTAACGCCTTTGAGATTTTTATAGTTCGGAATGTTGATGAAATCGAAGTAGCCGATAACTCCGTTTTCCATATCCTTGAACTTACACCACTGCATAGCAGAACTGGTGTAACTGCCGTCTGCGTTCTGCTCACTTCCTACCATGTGATAGATACCAATACAGGTCTTGCAACGACCTTTCCGGTATTTCAGACCAAAATAGTTATGAGCGTTTACAGCCAGCTCGGAAGTGCCGTAGCCACTTTCCAACACCGCTTGAGCGATGATAGGTGACACGACCTCGATTCCGTACACCGGGGCGTACTTCTTGATATACGCCGCAACGGTTTTGACAAAATCTGAATGGTTCATCGGGTATCACCCCTTTCATACCCACCATCGTTTTCTTGGCTCACCGTGGTAGATTTCTTCTTCCTCGTATCGGTCAAGTCGGTGGTGTGCGGATTTCGTAGACTGCTCAACCATCACGACACGCTCGGACAGGTCGTTGACCTTTACCTTAACGTCTGTGATTTCCTTGCGGATTTCTTTCGTATCATCACTGATAGAATCCAGCTTTTGAGACAGAATAGCGTCAACCTGTGCTTTCTTACTCACCTCGTCATTATTGGCTCGACTATTGCTCTTGAAAGCAAAGTACACGGCGGCAACAACGGAGACGAAGGTAAGAATCTGATTGAACTCAATGCTCACATTTCTTGTCCTCCTCTTTTAGAATGTGAGGGAGAGCCGGGAGTGACCCTCCCTCATGCCGCCTTATTCCGTGATAAGGTCTTCCAGCTCAAGGTCAATGAGCATTTCCTTAACCTGTTCCTTGAGAACAGCCGGAACGCTTGCGTAAGTACGCTTACCCTTGACAATGAGTGCTACATAGATAACAGCCATGTTTTTCACCTCCTTCCTGTTGAGCCATAGCAAAATGCGCCACAGCATGATTATTCCTCCAACAGCTTCTTGACTTCCTCTCGGAGCTGTTCGGGTACATCGTTAATGGTCTTGAGACCTTTGCGAATCAGTGCAACGTAAATCTTAGCCATAGTTAGTTACCTCCTAAAACCATTTCGTATACTTCCGCAAGTGCCACCTGTACATCGGTGATACTATTAGAGGTTGCGTTGAGAGCGGCTACCAGCTTCTCCTCCTTGGTCTTCTCACGGAACGCAAGATAGAAAGTGCCGTCAGCCCATTCCATCTGCTGAACGAAGACCATATCGGTGTAGGTAGTCTCGGTCTCCCCATCTGAGACCTTCATAGTAGAGAGATTATCCTTGAAAATAGTCTCGTCCACCTTTTCTTTGCTGACATAGTTCGTGCCGTTCATATCCAGCCCGGTCAGCTTTGTGCCATTGGAAAGGGTGATAGTGTACATTTCGTTACCTCCTTTAATTGATTGAATAGGGTGTCCATGTTACTTCGTTGTTTCTTACTCATTATTTTGTAATGATTCTTAAACCAACTCTTATAGAAGTCCGTAAACTCCTTTTCTGTTAGCTTCGGAGCGAGTTTCTTCATTTTCCGTCTCATTGCAGTAAGCCGTTTTGGATTGATTTTCTGAATCACCCTCCCGGTGTCCGTTGGAGAGTATTGAACTTGAAGAAATCGCCAATGCTCGGAGAGCTTACAGATTCTCGTCTTCCGGGTATTGACCGTGATTCCGAGTTCGTTCGCTATCTCGATAATGTCCTCAAGAAGCTCCTGTAAGAACTCTTTGCTCTCGTGGATAGCATAACTATCGTCCATGTAGCCAGCGTAGAATTTCACACCACGAACGATTTTGACATAGTTATCAATTCGTATTCGGTAAGAGATTCCAGCGGTCTGTGCCACTTGGTCTCCGATATTGAGGCGCTTTCCCATGAACTTTTCGCCTGTGAACAGCTTCGGGTTCATATACTGATAGAGGAGAGAATCAAACAACTTGTCGAGACAGTGTTCATATTCTTCATCACTCATGTACGATACATCAACCCTTGAGCGTTCTACGGTCTTCCGCAGAAGCCATAGGGCGTGTTCATCATCGACATACTGCTCAAACAACTTCAACAACACATCATGTCTGATATTGTCGTAGTATTTCGAGAAGTCTATAAGAAGAATGTACCCTTCGTTGCTACCATGCTGTGCATAATATTTCCGAAGGTGGGTGAGCAACCTCTTACGAGTGAAAGCGATACCTTTTCCGACAACGCTTGCTCCATTGTCATAAATGAGATGTGGTTCAATCAGAGGATTCAAAACCTCGTCACAGAGAGCGTGTTTCACGATTCTGTCTTGAACCTGTTCGCCTGTAATACGCCGGAGCTTTCCTCGTTCATGCAAGGTGAAGTTTGTAGTTGGTAAGAACTCATACTCCATGTACTCAAGGTCTCGTTGCATTTTCGATAACTCCAACAGATAGGTCATGTTAAACCTCTGTACCTGTGGTTTCCAATCACTACCTTTCATTGCTTTAGCTTTACTTTCGTAAAGAACATTTCCATCAAATATCTTGCGCTGATAACCTCGGCTATCGTAATAGGAGGTGTCGCATTTAGTATTTACCATACGGAAGGATAATCTCTCCTTTCTCTGTCTGTGAAACGCTCGATAGGCTACTCAATCACAGAATCGAAATCCGGGCGAACGCCATTAGAATTGGAAGCGTTGTTGTAGTTCGCATTACCGTTGTTGTTGACATTGGCGAAATTGGAAGCGGAATCAGAGATTACCCTCTTGGAGAGCCGACTTGAACTTGTTGTCAGACTTTCTCCAACCTTTAAGAAGGTTTATTTCGGTCTGTATCATTTCAGCGAAACGAAGGTACTTGTTCACATCGACAGGAAGGGTCTCGATAGCATACTGCAATTCCTGTGTGAGCCTATAACACTGTCCGACTGCTCGGTCTTGGTGAACTCTACGCTCAATCAGTTCTTCCCGGTAGGTTGGGTAAATGCTGTTTGCAACATATACCTCCTCGGTGATATTACGCAGACAATCAACAATCACTTTTCGCTCGTCTGCGATGAACCATTCTGCAAACGCAGTGTTCTTTTCCATGAGCTTTTCATATCGGACTTTTTCATCGGGTGATAACTCCTCATACGGTCTGCCGCCGAAGGTTGTTTCAACTTTCTTCACGGCTTTGTCGAGGTCGTACCCGAAATCACGGAGCAGTAAATCCGTGACTTCCTTACGCATTTTGTTGAGGTGGTGAAATACCTCAAACTGTGACGGTTTTCGTTTCGATTTCAATACAGACACTTGTTAATAAACCTCCTTGTGCGCCCCACAAGGGGGCGCAGATTTAAGATATACAGAAAGCCGGGCGAACGCCACTAGAATAGGAAGCGTCGCAGGAGTTCGCAGTACCGTCGCCGCCGACAATGGCGAAATTGGAAGCGGTAATAACGTCTCTCAACCACCATGTCGCACGATTGCAAATACGGCTCGGCTCGTGCTGGAACAGCGGCAACTGGGATTTCTCGACACGGTAGTTAGCCGGGACATTGCTACCGTCAGAAACAGGGGAGAAAATACCACTGCCGTAGACCATCTGCTCGCACATAAGGTCAACTTCGGAATCGCACCATGCGCCGCCGGAAGCACGACCATTCGCAACAGCGTTCGTCAGATAGATTCTGTGTTTCAGAACATGACCGCTGAACGCACTCTTGATAGTGGTCTTAGCCTGTTCGAGATTGCTCTTGTACATATCCGAGCCGACATAGCCGCCAGCCGTAGTATTTGCCGCACCGCTTTCCCAACCGCCGGAGCTGGTGTTGTGCATTTGTGCGTTGTACAGGCAAGTGTCCGGCACGATAACTACATGGTGGGTAGTACAGTTCGTATCACCACTGTTGAGGTAGTAATCGAACGCCGCAATACGGTAGTTGACACCGCCGATAGTCCAGTAGTCACCGATGTATAAATCATCGAATGTACCAGCCTTGATAGCGGCATACTGGGCGGTAGTCACGGTGCTACCCAGCGACTTACCACGGTAAATTGCATTGTGCGCCCCGGCGTTGTTAAAGAGCAGAGGAGCGATTTTCGCTTCCGTACCCTCAACCGCCTTGGCTCTGAAATTGGCAAAGGTGATTTTCTTCAAGCCTGTGCCATCGTGAATCGGAATCAGACACGAATCGGTCGGTACGGTGAACGCCGTGAGTTCCGTCACTTTCTTGGTTTCAATACTGATTGCACTCATTTTTATTCCTCCTTATATTTCCAATCTGCCACGATTGCATTACCCAAATCGTCAGCAAGAAGCGTAGTACCAGTGTTGTCAATCGCCACAGGTACAGTGAAAAGGTTCTTCAAGGTCATGTGTTCCAGTGCCGCCAAACGCTCGTCTACTTCGGTAATCTGATTTTGCAGACTTCCGGCAATATCCTCGTTCAGCTTACCTTTGATACCAGCAAACCATGTGTTAAATGCCGCAGTCTGCTCGCCCTCGTAGGTAGTCATGTGTTCCTCATAGGTCTTTTCGATTTGTGCCAAAGACGAATCGCCCTGTGCCTTGAGGTTGACGAAATACTGGGTCAGCTCTTGATAAGAACTATCACCCGAGCTTTTGAAAAGCTCCTTCTGCGTGGTGAAGTAGGTCTGAAACTCCTCATACAAGTTCGTGCCGTTTTCCAGCATAGACATGATGTAGTTCAGAGCTTCGTTCATACGGTTAGCGTCTTTCGCACCGAAGAAGGATTTCTCCTTATTGGTGTAGGTCGTAACATCGTTGAACGATACCGTACCATCGGAGTTATCGACCTGTGTGTATCTTTTCAGACCACTCCAAACAGCGTCCGTATAATCAGTAGGAAGTAATTTCCACGCCATTTATAACCCTCCCTTCATACCAAAATTCCATGTGAATGTCCTCCTTCCCTCACTCTCATTGGTGAGCCTGTCGTAAAGGTCAAGGATTGCTCCCTCCAAACGATTGAGTTCTTTGAAATCCATCGTATTACCATTGGCGGCATAGGTAGGAGCAGTGCCGTAAGACCTCTTGAGACTGTGGGTATTGATGGTAACGAGGTTCGCTTCCAGTGCATTGATTTCATCAGCATAGAAGTAGTCCTTTACGGTCTTATCGCTTCCGACAGACTGAATAGCGAACTCGTCATACATCTTGATAGCCAACTCACGGAGGTATTCGAGGTTGTTCTTAATTCGATTGAAGTCCACGGCATTGAATCTGTCCCCGGTGTAAACACCATCGACAGTCTCACCGTTCCAATCGGTTTTCGGTGTAGACCACGACATTTTAACCTCCAATCCTTCGGGCGGTTACTCGACCCGAAAATGCTTGCTTGAAATTGACAGTGTGACGGTAGATATTTACCCTCATACCATCGTGAAACTCGTTTTCTTGATACACAATGTCGGTAGCGTCCAGCTCGGGATTTCCTCGAGTATCGTATTCGTACTCGATTCCGGCTGTGTAGTAATCAGCCAGCCATGCGGCAAGCTCATTCGCCATCGTGGTATTACTTATCAGAGGATTCTTCCACTTGACTGTCTTACCACGAGCATTGAGAGACACCGTAGCGTACTTCTCAACGATTTTGTACCGATAACCCTGTACCTCGAGCTTAAACGAGCCAGTGACATTGAATTTGATGGTAACGAAGTAGTTACTCCATGCCACTACGGTTGCCTTACCTTCGACTTCATCGAGCTTCACCTTATAACCATAGGAAGGGTCTTGAATGTAATAAGTCTCGACCTCACCAGCGACTACATCTATGTCCTCATAGACAAGGTTTTCTTCTCGATTATTCTCTTGGTAGGTGTAACATGGGACGATAACCTCTTTGATAAGCTCCTGTTTGATAGCTTTCGGGGAGGAGGTCATGTCCCGGCGATTCATGGTGAAATCCACAACATCGCTCAAACTGAAATAATTCAGTACGATACGGTTGTACGGCTCTGCGGTTTTTGTGAACTCAATCTTCATCACATCGAAATCATCGAAATCTCGAAGAATAATCGAAGTGGTGTTGATTTCGTCTTTTTCAACCGGGTATTCATTTATAGGCTCACCACCCTTGTACGTTCTGATTGTGAACGCCGCCGGGAGAGCTGTACCGAAGACCAGCTTCAAACCGTAATAAGCTCGAATCGCTTCCATCGTGATAGTAACGACAGGATTCTTTGTGAATGTTCCGTTTGCCCCGGAGATTTCCTTCGAGACATACCCGGTTGTCAGAGCCGCCTTGCCGTTTCTCGGAAGGAAGAACATCGTCCCATCGGTAGGGGTATAATTCCCGGCGAGGGTTGCATATTCGACCTTCGGTGTGTCCGTCAGCACGTTTGCGGCATTGGAGTAGGTCTCCTCGCCGTTGGTTGCGATGGAAGCACTCGGCATGAAATTCGACTTGATTTGAACCTTGCCGTCTCGAGACTGGGTGAGAACACATCGACAGGCATTTGCGATAATCTGCAATGCTTCTTTGTATTTCACTCTCGGAATCGGGTTGTTAGAGTAGAGCTTCTTCAAACGTGGGTCGATATAATACTCGGAAATCCCAGCGTCCTTCAAAATCTCCTCTGCCAGTGCGTAGTAGCTTTTACCAGCGGCACTACACAGACCCTTCACATACTCGCCGTCCATGTTGCGGAAAATGTCTTGGCAACGGATTGTAGCCGTGTTATCGTCACTTTCCCATTCAGAACACCACAGGTGGTTTCCTTGAATCCACTCGATAGTGTCAGAACCCGGGGTCTGATAACCGTACATAATATCCATTTCCTGTCCTGTCTCGAGGTAGTTGATAGCCGAGTTCGGGTTATCCACATTGAAGTAGTGGTCGTAGTTTTTCAGCGTTACCGAAAAATCGAACTGCGGAACATCAGCCCCGATAGGGGAAACGTAACTGTCAAGAGCAGAACTCATAACAGAATCGTTGTAATACACAAGTCCGTAACCGAACATGATAGAGTAGATACGCAAACGGCTTTGAGGATTCTTCATCTTGTAGAACACCAGCTTGATATAGGTTGTATTTTCCAATACTTCCTCGGTACTCCACTTTGATTTTGTATTCCCTCTAAACTCAATGGTCTGCCCGGTACTTCCGACAATATCGAAATCAACCGGGTAATTCTCACCGAAGTTAATCGTGAGACCCTTGAAATCCGTTGCGATTGTGTTCAAGCTGATAATCACTTCACATCGAGCTTCGGAAATCAGCTTGTCCGAGACAATCCCGGTATCATAGTATCTCCCTCCCTCGGTAGCCCGAGGGAGAAAGAACATAGAGCCATCTACTTTCGTGAACTCCTCCTCGAGAGTGGCATAGACCGTATCGTCAATATGCTCTCCGAAGATATTGTCCTTGTTCGAGTAGTAGGCATAACTGCCATTATCGACCGTAGCTTTCGCCTGTGCTTCTTGGTTCACAAGTCCGAAAGAAATCATAATGTATGCTCTCTCACGGAGAGAGGACTTCATGCTTTCTTTGTATGCTTTCGATACTTTCTGCATAAAACCCCTCCTTTACTCGCCAGTGTCGATAAGATTTACCTTGCAATTCCGATAATGCGTTGGAGTACCGTCTTCTGTCACCCAGTAGGGTTCTCCTGTACGGTCTCCGCAGTACATTCTTACGGTTTTGCGTTTATTTGTTACAGGGTCATTAAATTCGACATAGACGAAGAAATTGCTCAAGATAGAGAGAATCCGTTCCCATTGAGCCGCAGTGAGCCACGCCCACTCAAGCCCATCTATCTTGTACTGGTCTCGCCCAACTCTTTGACCTACAACAGCACCGTTAGCGTCTCGTCCGCTGTCAACCACGGTGGTTACGACTACGCTCACACCTCGTTTACAAGGTGGTAGCTCATAACCATTTATCGCTAAATATGCCATCGCTACACACCTCCTTTACTCGGTGAAGCTGAAACCGTTCGCTTCCTTCTGCGTGGTAACAGCGTCATTGATTGTACGGTTGCCGACCTTTACGATGGTCTGTTCCTTCTTGTCTGCCTGTCTCTTGGTATCGGTAGCGATTTCCTTGAGAGTAGGTTCGACATACTCGTGGTAGAACTCACGCATATTGCGAGACCACGAATCATCGGAATATGCACCGTCATAGGATTTCTTGGAATCTTCGTACACCGTCTGTGCCAGCGAGTTATAAGGGTCATAACCGCTTGCCGAAGCCAGCACAAGGTTGTCATTGATTCCGGCGGTACTTACGACAACGGCATTGATAATACCGTTCGCACAAGTCACAATGTCTCGAGACATGGACTGCCAGTACCCGGAGAACTGCGCCATACCGCTCACGATGGAGCTGTGCATGACAGAAGCAAGCTGGAATCGGTTCAGCACTTCGGTAGTACCATTTACATGACCCACCAGCTCTGCGCCGCTCTCACCAGCAACGAACATAGAGCCATGCGCCCGGTTCGTGCCGCCAGCATATTTCGGCATTGCTTTCCACATATTCGGAGTGATGATACCGCCGGAAGCGAACATCTTCACGCCGCCGTTCGCACCAACGATACCGCCGTTCGCCAGTCCGAAGAACTTCTTAATAGAAGTCCAGCCGGATTTGAAAAGCGAGATACCGACAGATACCGAAGTACCAACGAAGCTCGAGATAGAACTCCAACCGTTTTTCCATAGAGAGATACCGACACCTACGGTGTGGCTACCAATCCAGTTCTTAATCGTTGTCCACCCGGACTTGAAAAGCGAAATACCTTGAGCGATAACAGGAAGACTACCAATCCAGTTCTTTACGGTAGACCAGCCGGATTTCAGCAACGAGATTCCTTGCGAAAGCGTAGGAATGTTACCAATCCAGTTTTTAACCGTAGTCCAACCCGACTTGAGTAAGCTGATACCTTGAGAAAGAACCGGGATATTTCCAATCCAATTCTTAACCGTAGTCCAACCACTCTTGATAAGGCTGATTGCTTGGGACAGAGTAGGAATGTTACCAATCCAACCCTTTACTGTCTGCCAACCGCTCTTAATGAGATTGATTGCTTGGGACAGGGTAGGAATATTGCCGACCCAGTTTTTAACCGTTGTCCAGCCGGATTTCAGCAACGAGATTCCTTGACTGACAACCGGGATATTACCGACCCACTCTCTTACAGAGTTCCAGCCGGATTTCGCAAGACTTACTGCTTGCGATACTCCCGGGATATTGCCAATCCAGCCCTTGACCGTCTGCCAGCCACTCTTTGCGAGTGCGACAGCTTGGTCTACGGTAGGAATGTTGCCTATCCAGTTTTTCACGGTAGACCAGCCGGATTTCAGAAGCCCGACACCCTGTTTCACAGCCGGAATGTTACCAATCCAGTTCTTCACAGAAGACCAGCCATCTTTTACGAGCTTTACGCCAGTTTCAAGAGATAGACCGTCTTTCGTCTTGTCAGACCACCAACCCTTTACGTTGTCCCACCATTCCGAAGCATTGTTTTTTACTTCGGCAAGGAATTGAACAGGCTTGCTGTTCTTAACCTTCTTTTTGAATTTGTTCCACTCGTCAGATATATTTCCGAGAGCTTCCTTAATTCCGCTCACCATCGAACCCCAGCTAACAGGTTTTCCAGTAGCGAAGTCTTTGACCCCATCTGCAATGAGAGCAAGACCGAGAGGAATACCAACACCTGTCAGACACAGCATGAGACCGATAGCGAGTTTGCCGAGAGAACCAGCCATTGATTTAATCTTGGTAAAAACTCCCTTGATTTTTTCTTTGATGGTTTCCCAGTTAATAGCTACTGCTGTACCGAGAGCCGCCGCACCCGATAATATCAATCCAACACCGAGAGGAATACCAACCCCGGTGAAGCACAGGATAATACCGATTGCAAGAGCCGCCGCCCCAGCGATAGCAAGTATTTTAGTAGTTACGCCCTTTAGCTTGTTTGTCAAAGTGTCCCAGTTAAGAGCCACAGCCGTACCGAGAGCCGCCGCACCAGCGAGGATAAGACCTACGCCGAGAGGAGTTGCAACTCCTGTGAAAGCGAGAATCATACCTATGGCAATGGAAGCCGCCCCAGCAATGAGAAGAATCTTCGTAGTAACCTTTCTGATATTGTCCGGCATACTATTCCAATTCAAACCGACCGTTGCGGCAAGACCGACAGCACCAGCGGCAATCATCGCAATACCCAGCCCGGTTGCAACTCCTGTCAGAGCGAGGATTGCACCGACACCGATTAAAGCACCGCTCACGATAGCCACAATGCTTAGTACGGATTCTTGAACATCACCTGTTAAGGAGTTCCAGTTCAAAGCTACTGCCGAAGCAACAGAAACCGCACCAGCGGCAATCATCGCAACACCGAGAGGAACGTTTACACCAGTCAGAGCGAGAATTGCACCGAATGTCAGTAATGCACCTCCAACAATGGTTTCGAGCATACCGATTGTCCTACGGAGAGGGTCAGACATCGAATCCCAGTTAAGACCGATTGCTGTAACCATGCCGACAGCACCAGCCGCCATCAATGCGATACCGAGAGGAACATCAACGCCAGTAAAGGCGAACAATGCACCCATAGCCAGCAACGCACCGCTCACGATTGCCGTGAGAATGGACAGAGCGTTCGACAGGTCTCCGTTGAGGAACTTCCAGTTAATTACAGCCGCAGTACCGAGAGCCGCCGCACCAGCCACCATGAGACCAGCACCGAGCGGTACATTGACACCCGAAAATACAAGGAAAGCACCGATAGCCAACAGGAAGCCGCCCAGTACCCCGGTAACGAGGGTAAGTACCTTCGCCAACCGTTCCGACATTCCGTTCCAGTTTGCCATTACCGAAGCCGCCAAACCGACAGCACCAACAGCCATAAGACCGAGACCGAGAGGAATGTTCGCACCAGTGACAACAAGGATAGTACCGATTGCCAGTAAGAATCCGCTGATAACAGCAGTGATTTCCCACATAGCGTCCTTAATCATCTGAACGATTTCGTCAACCTTAGAAGTGATTACGTCACCGAGGAAATCGTAGGTAGGAAGGTCAATGCCTAAATCCCCACCACCGATACCAGCACCCGAGCCGCTACCGCTTCCACTGGAACTATCGTCTTTAGACAGGACGTTCAGCTCGTCAATACCGAGCAGAGCATTTTTCAGCTTCTTAGCCGCTTTCCCGGCTTTACCCAGTCCATCGGAAGCGTCCCCGGCATTGTCAGCCAAATCGCCAACCGCAGAAGCACCAGCAGAAATGCCGGAATAATCTACCTCCGGGAGTTTGAATCCGAACAGACTTGCGATAGAGTTTGCCAGCATACGGACAATCTTCGCCAAAGCGATTGCATACGGTAATACTGCGTTCAGAGCCGGGATAAAGATATTACCCAAAGCTCTTGCACACTGCGTAACCTGTGCCTGTAAAACACGAAGCTGGTTCGCCGGAGCGTTCAGAGTACGAGCCATATCACCTTGAGCGGTAGTTACCTGTGTCATAATTGCGTAGTAACGCAACTGCGACTTTTCAGCCTGTGTCATAGCAGAGACCTTTTTCTCGATACCGAGAGCAAGAGCTTCCTCTTGCAGTCTTGCAACAGACAGGTCGTAACCCAGTCTACGAAGCGGCTCAAGTTCACCCGAGATACCCGACTGTAACTTCTGCATTGCGTCCTCAAACGAAATGTTGAAGAACGAAGAAATGTCGTAGCCGAGCTGTGTGAGGTTCTTGGACATGAGGTACGCTTTATCGCTCGCCACGCCGAAACCGCTAATGATGGTGTTGAACACACCTTGATTTCGCATGAACTCGCCCGGGTCGATACCGAGAGCTTCGCTGACTGCTTCTGCGTAGTTCTGTGCTTCCTCTGCGTATTTACCCATAGAAGCGGTAAACAGGTTCAAATCCTCAATGTACTGGTTGGACTGTGTTATCCACGAAGCGATTACTCTCGCACCAGTACGCACAACACCCATAGCCATTTTGATTTTGGCATACAGATTCATGTAACTATTTGCCGCCTTATTGTTCTCTTGCGAGATTCTGTTCGTGACGGTAATAGCTCTCTGAATGTTCGTAGGAAGACGATTGAACGCCGCAGTTACAGCATTGAGCTGATTTGTCAGCGGAGCAAGAGCCGTAGACAACTGCTGAATCTGACTGGTGAACTTAGTCATATCCATGTTGTCGAGGGTGTCTGCCAGCTTCGGTAACTTATTGAGCGCATTGATAGTGGACTTTAGCCCGGAAGCGTTCAGATTATTCAACGGTTGAAGTGCTGTACCCAGCTTCTCCATAGCACTGAAATCTACACCAGTGAGGGAAGCGGCGGCACTGCCAATATTTTGAAGCTGATTTCCGATGGAAGACGAAATCTTGAGACTGCCGAGACCTTTCAGCTTTTCCAAACTGGAAGCGAGCTTGTCAATCTTGTCTGCCCCGGAACTATCCATGCTTTTAAGGGCGGTATCGAGATTGCGTACTTGATTTGCAACGCTTGTTAATCCGACACCGCCCCTAACTGCATTTTTGAGTTTGGACAAAGAAGCGGAAAGAGCGTCTATACCAGCGACAGCCGAGGTGGAACTCGACTGAACTTCCAATTCGAGTTGTTCGATTGTAGTAGGCATAAAACTCACTTCCTTTCTTGTAACTGCTTATTTGCCTGTACCATATACGCTTGCATATAGCGCAGACCCTTTTCAGACTTAGCCTTTTCCTTCTTGAGTTCTGCTTCCTCCACCGTCTTTTTATTGATGGGATATGCTTCCTCGACATAAGGTTGGGCTTTCGTTCCCTTTTTGGCGAAAGCACGAAGAATCGGAGACAGACGAGAAATAGCGTCATAGATGTACATACCCTGTAACCACATTTCTTGATTGACCCTCTCTTTGCGAAGCTCCTCCGCTTTGCGGTAGGACTTCACGAGAGTGGAATCTCTATCCCAGTATTGTTCTTCCGTCATGCCTATTGATAAGTAATAGGGGAACTTTGCGAGAAAAATCTCCGAATAAGAAGGGGGAGCAGAGCGATTCTCACGCTCGCTCCCCTTGTTAGCGGATTCATCTGTCAACAGCGAATCACTTACCAACTCGCTGTCCAGCTTACGTTTCCCTCGGATTCCTCGGGTTCTTCGACCAGTGCCATAATCGGCTCGTTGTACATTTCTGCCAGCTTACCGATAAGCTCCTCCTTGTTCGTCATGTGGGAGAAGATTTCGTTGATAACTTCCTTCTTCTCGAAACGATGATGTGCGAGGAACGCACCTTCAAACAGTGCCGGGAGAGTAGACATAGGCTTGTTCTCGACCTCTGCCGCAACGAAGCCCTTCTTCTCCATTTCCGTAACCGTTCTGCGAGTGAACTCAAGGACATATTCTTTATCCTTGAAAGTGAATTTCAACTGCTTTGCCATGATGATTTATCCTCCTTATTTTTCCTTACTCTGCGTCCATGCTGATAACAGTGGACGGAGCGATAGTGATAGTCATTTCGACAACCTCATTCGTGCCGCCGCCGTTAGCATAAACAGACAGAGAGCCTTTGAACTTGAACTTACCGCTGTCACCAGTAGGAGTGACGGTATCGCCAGCTTCCGTACCACCGAACCAAACGGCGAACTCCTTCTCTGTACCTTCCAGTGCTTTCAGCTTCTTGTACTCCTCGAGAGTATAGTTCGCAGTGAACTCAAGAGAATCGAGGGACTGAATACCCGGAATGTAAGTCTGCATTTTGTCAGACAGAGTAGTAGTTTCCAGCATTTCCGGCGCACCGCCGAGGTCGGGAAACTCCTTAATGTCAATCAGCTTCTCCCATGCGGAAGTGTTCTTCTGCATGAGAAAAATCTTGTAAGTGCTAATAGCCATGCTTGTTTACCTCCTATAAATAGTTTTGTTTTTAGAGACGATAGCCCTGTATCGAGCTACCATTCTGTAAACCGTTGCGTCTTCCTCGTTGGGAACAGGGTTCATAAGGGTTCGTGTGAAACCGAGTGCTTCCATCTTGGAATCAATGAGAGCGATGATTGCTTTACATTCAGTCTTCTTACCACTCGTTTTGTTAGAGTAGACATTGACCTCGTAAAGCACCTGTGCGTGGTTTTCGATACACCCGGAATCTCGAGTGTTTCGATAAACTTGATTGTCTGTCTCAATGAGAGAGACACAAGGGAAGGAAGGTGGAGACTTGACATATTCGCCAGTCATATAGATTTTCGGGTATTTCTTTCGCACCTCTGCGGACACGATACTGAATACCTCTGTCTCAATGTCAATCACCCGAACACCTCCTTTGCGATAGACTGAATATCATTGCAAACGGTGGTGATTGCAAGAGCCATCGGCATACGAGCCGGAGTACCACGAGACAGCTTCAATTCGCCATTTTCGTAGAATCCCCAAACTTCTTTCTTGCCGTTACCCTTACCGAATCCACCGATTGTCATTCCCAGTTCCGCACCGTGAGGGTGAGGGGACGAACCGGGAGAGCCATTATGATAGACACCAGCACCAAACTCAACCCACACAGCGTCTTCACCACTTGCGACAACGACAGTAACCGACCCTCGATTGTCAACCGACACATCGACTTGTGCGTATCGTGGAGAAGTTTGCCCTCCTTTGAGAATAAGCTCGTCAACGATTGCACCGCTGAATCCGCTTTTCGCTTCATCAGCCAGCCGCTCGGCTACTTTCTCTCGGAGGAGTTCTGTTTTTCTAAGGATTTCTTGTTTGTAATCAGCCAGCTCTTTCATAGCTCGGTTGATTTCACTCGTTGACAATCCGAATGAGATAACTTTTCTACCCACTGACAGTCACCTTGCTTATCGCAACCGATACGCTGTTCAAGCTCTTGGCTACCTTCTTGACGATATAATCGTGAGGAGTAATGACCTCACCATCATCGTTCGTAACCAAAGCCCCGGTTTCATCAACCTGTGGCGTTTTATCGACCCATAGCACTGTGTACTCGTCAATAGGGGGAGCGTCCGTCCCCATGACAATTACCTTGTCATAGCTCTCGCTTTCTCCAAACTGTCGAATGCTTGTTTCACCCTTGGCGGCAGAGATATTAGCGGAGAACTCTACCGGGTTGTCTCGAATGATTTCATATTCCCCTGTAACATTTCCGTATTCGTCCGTCTTAGGGACTTTCTCTTTGTACAGAGCGTAGAAGAATTTGCTCTTGTTTCGTTCCATCATTCTCATTTAATCACCCCCACATGAGGAGTAACCACCTTGAGCATCGAGGAAGGAATATCAGCATTTTCATAGCTTCGGGAGATACCGTTCTCGGAATGAGAGGTCTGACCCTCCGCACCACGCTTGTTCAGCATATAAGCGGCAATCTCGCATTGGAGAGTGTCATACTGTGCTGGAACTTCCGTTACGCTGGAATCATACGGATATGCTCGATTGATGATTTTACGACCAGCCAGTTTGAGATAGGTGGACAGCACTTCGTCACTGTCCGAACCACCGTCCATCGCTTTGAGAGCAATCAGCTTTTCTTCCTCGGTCATGTTGTCCACCTCCTTTACTTAGGCAATCTCGTAGAAACCTTCGGTCTTCGGGTCGGTCTTAGGCTTACCAACGATGTAGCCGTTGTCGGTCTTAGCGTAGTAAACCTTGCCCTCGGAAACCGTAGCGTCCGCAGTGGCAGTAGCAGTACCCTTGAAAATCTTGACTGCCTTGGTAGCGTCAGTCAGAGCCGCAAGGTAATACTTACGAGACCAAATAGTGTTCTGACGAATATCGCCGTTACGGTCAGTCTCAACCTCGACACCCTTCTTATTGAAGATGGTAACTGCCTGTCGAGTAGCAACCACGATAGTACCCTTCGTAGCGTCCTTCTTGGTGTAGATGTTCACGCCGCCAACAGTACCGATGTAGCCAGCACGAGCGAACGCTTCCACATACTTGAGGTCTTCTGCGAGGTTCTTACGAAGCTCGGCAGTATCGCCCGGGTGTACGAAAGCGAAAGTCTGCGGAGCAACCTTCTCCGGCTGATTGTCAGTGCTTTCGATGTTCAGATTGGCAACAGCGTCCACAAATGCGGCGAAGTCAATCTTCGCAGTAGGAACGACCATAGTAGCCTTCTTGAACTCGCCGTACACATCGCCGTTTACGGTATTGAACATATCAGTACCCATGTGACGAGTGCCGACAGGAACGAGCATAGGGTCAGTCATTTCCTGTTCGTCATAATACTGGAACTTGTTCTGTGCGAGCTGAATCTCGTACTCCTCCGGGGTGAAAGAAACCTCAATGCTCTTGGTGTTACCTTCGCCCATTTTCAGCTTCTCCGTACCAGCGGTAGCCTTGTAGACGTTAATCTTGCGCTTCATACCAGCAGTACCCACGAGAGAGTTATCAACAGTACAGAACTGCTGTAAATCGAGGTGGGAATTGAACTGGTCTTCTACCTCGTTGGAGAGATAGAAATTGTCATAAATCTTATGAGCCATTACTCATTACCTCCTGTATCGTTATTGGTGTAGAGGGCTTTGTAGTCCTCGGGATTCTTCACAGAATAGTCATAACGCTCCTGTGGAGACATTTTGCGGAGCTTCTCAAGGGTCATTGTCTTGGAATCTCCGTCCGGGGTCGGTTTCGGTGTATCTTTAAGGGCTTCCGCACGAACCTTCTTCTCGACATTCTCAATATGTTTCTTCTGATTGGCGAAGACCTTCTCGGTATCACCATCAGCCATTGCTTCTGCGGTAGCGTCAGCCAGCTTCTCCTCGTAACCCATGCCGAGCAACTTTGCCTTGAACTTGGAAACTTCGCTTTCACGGAGCAGTTTGTCGTACTTGGACTGCAACTCCTCACGTTCCTCCTGTTCCTTCTGCTTTTTCTGCTCGTCCTCAGTGAGCTTTTCATTCAGCTCCTTCTTCTTAGCCGCAAGCTCGGAAGCTGTCTTATCGAAAATATCCTTCTTTACATATCCGCTGTAATCGGGGTCTTCTGTCTCGAACGCTTCAAGAGCGGCAATTTTCTGTTCCGGGGTCATGTCGGCATAGCCGTCAATCTTGCTAATGTCAATTTTTGCCATGTTGAAATCCTCCTGTCTTTTAATGTCTTCTGTGACAATGTTTGCGGTTTAAGTCTTCTCTGACTATTGCGATTTAAGGCTTCTCTGCCTATATTCACAGCGGCTTACCGCTTAAATATCGTTATTGTCCGGGTCATTATCATCGCCCCCGGAATCATCGGGAGCGGTCTTCTTAGCCAGTTCAGCGGCTTTCTCCTGTTGCTCCTCGTAATACTTCATGCTCATGGTGTAAGCAGATTCAGCGTCAGAGAACATTCCGCTATGCTGGAACGCCAACTGTGGGTGAATCTTAGGCTCTTGAAGCATGGAGATAAGGACTTGAGATTTACTCTGAATGGCTTCGTAGTTACGGCGAGTGAACTTCATATCAATATCACTCAACTTGAGCGTGAGACCGCCGAGGTCTCGACAGATACGAAGAACCAGCTTGAGCATTTTCTTTTCTGCTCGCTTGAAAACATTCTCGCTGTCCTTTGCTCGAGCTTCTGCGTCAGACCAACCATCACGGAGCAACACGGCAGAACCAGTATCACTCGTGGAAGAACCACCGTTACGGTTTGGCATACCGCAGATGGTGAGCATTGCGTTGTAGTAATCGTCCTTGAGAGTCTGCGATTGTGTCTGATTCAGCTCTGTGGTGACTACACCAACATCAGCGGCTTGTCCGTCCACGGACTTCACCTTGATTGCGCCGAGCTGTAAGAACTCCTCGTATTCCTCCTTGGTAATGTCGCAGTTAATGAACTTAATAAAAGCCTGTACCAACTGCTCCATACCGTCCATACGGTTACTTTCCACATTGTTGATTGCGTCCAGTAGAGGAAGCACAATCTCAAAAGAACCGAGACGAGCATTGTTTCCCGGGTACTCGATAATCGGAATCATGTCGAGGGCATGAGGTTTGGATTCCACCAAAATGTCTCCGTCCACGAGGTAATAGCGATTCTCGGTATAAATCGAGTAGTGAAAAATCTCGTTATCGTCCTTGCTGTACTTAACCGCCATCAGCGGTTTGTTACCGATTTCGTTTGAATACACAACGAAGGTGTCTCTCGGGTCGAGAGTGTAAAGCTCAAAAGGAGCTTCGTCTTCCTCACCCGGTTCATCGGGAAGGACAAGACGGAACGCCGTACCACAAATCATCTGCCACTCGACAAGTTCTTGGTCTTGAGCGGCTTTGTCCTCTGCGAACATATACTCGTTGAGGGTGTTAATCTGCTTTACGATTTCCTCGCCACCATTACGGCTGACATACTGAATCGGCTCGCCACACAGATACCCAACCTTGAAGGACACGATTTCGTTTGCACGATTCTCGGTAATCTTATTGCAGATTTCGGGGCGAACGTCTTTGACACGGTTTCTGATTGGCTGGTCTCCACGGTAATACTTCCACAGGTAGTCAATCTCACTACGGTTCAAATCGTGAGTAGCAAGAGCCTTACGGAGAACATCGACCACGTTTTCGTCAGTGATTTCTGTTACGCTGGTCTTGATAATGCGCCGACCGCTCATAAATCGTGTCTGACTTAGATACTTCGGCTTGCTCTCGTCAATTTGATGTGCCACGTTCCTTCCTCCTTTCTGCATACAAAAAATGGGTGCATGACTGCTTGAGGTCTAAATTACCTCGTGCAATCATGCACCCATTCAAACTTGTTCTTTTTACCATATCATAATACCACAAGATATAGTAGAAGTCAATACGCTAACACACTATATGTTGATAATTATGTGGAAAGTGTGGATAACTCATACGACCTGTGTTACCACGGTCTCTGAAATACCTCAACCCTTGCGCCGGACAGACTTTGTGCGAACTCTGCCAGCATAGCCATACCATCGGGAACATCATCGTGCTTGTTTTTACCAGCCACAGTGTAAGAGCCAAGCATATCCATCATACGACCGTAATCACTCTGACGTTTATACAGGCTATCGTCTTTGAACAGGCAGTGTTCCTTAACCCATGCACTGTTGACGATGATTTTTGTCTCCTTATTGGCAGTAGTGAACTTGGTCGTAATGCGAGTGATACCGCCACGCTTCTTGACCTCGTTCTGTACCTTCTCGGCAACACGACCACCAGCGGAATTACTCTCGAAACGGCACATTTTGACCTTACAGCGGAGCAGTATGTCCACCAATCGAGCGTCAACTATGTTCGGCAAGCTGTTGTCACAGACACAATCGTCAATGTAGTAGTCATTGCCGTACACATACGCCGCCGGGAGGAAAGCGTAGTCAGAACCCTTGTCCTTAGTATCGCAGATACCGATAATAGCGTCCGGGTCTTCTGCTGGAAGCTCAAAATATCGGCGCAATTCGTCCACATCGTAGAGCAGACCCTCACGCTCGATAGGCTGATTCATAAACAGAGCCTTGAAAGACGCTTCATCAAGGTTGTTCCTCATATCCTCGAAATAGTGGCGGCTGAATCCGACACCGTAGGTGTAATTGAAATTACTTTCACCGTCTGCGTCCAGTGCCGGAAGAACAATGAACTTCGCTCGGGAATCACCACCGTACTGATTCTCCAATCGACCGATAACATCATGGACAGACCATCGGGTAGCGATATGGATTTCCTTCGCACCTTCCTTTTTTCGAGATTTAAGGTCATTGGTGTAGGCACTCCATAGCTTATCCAATCGCTCCTTGCTCATAGCTTCCTCAATGCCGGAACACAAGTCATCGGCGTAGAGGATTTTGTCACATCGGGTAGCACCAGTCAGTGAAGCATTGATTGCTCGACAGGTGAGTGTAGAGAATCGGTGCTTCTTGTGAAGGTCAATGGTTTCCTCCTTGGAGTTCGTTGCCGCCATCTTTACTCCCGGGAACACATCAGCCCACAGGTATTCGCTGTCGGTGATAATCTGATACACACCGTCATAGAAGGAGCGTGTCAGCATACCCGAGTGAGCAGAAGCAAGGGACTGTGAATCCGGGAATCGACCCATGACCCACGACAGGAAGAAGATACCGAGAGTGGACTTACCAGTACCGGGCGGCATGGAAATCGTAAGTAAGTCCAGCCTATCGTCAATCAAATCTTGCATTGCCTGTACGACAGGGTGCATGACTTCACGGCGAGGGACATAGAACTTCTTGTCCGGCTCACGTTCCCATTCGACATAGAGTAGATAGCTTTCAAAATCAAACGGAGCGGCGGCAAGCAGAACCTTCTTGTGAAGCATGAACAGGGAGCGAAGCTCCTTATCTGTTTCAGACTGCGGAATCCGATTCTCGATAATGTCTGACAGCTTTTTCAGATACTCCACGGATAGGGGAATGTCTGTCTTCTGTGTCTCGAGACAGATATGGTATAAATCCTCATAGGCTCTTACCCCGGAGGGTGTCTTTTTGATTTGCCCGAGAATTTTTTCAAGTAACTCTTTCATAAATACCTCCAAACAAAAAGAGAGTGCGTCACCGTTCAGAGAATTAAATCTCTGTGCGATAACGCACCCTCGTCATTAAAATCTTTTTCTTCGTTTTCGTTTCCCTCGGTGGTGAGACTGCTCATTCATTTTCACAATCTCATATAGTACCGCAAAGAGAAATATCAATATTGCCAGCACCCACATAGGCTCATTCATCTGTTAATGGGATTTCGACCTTCTCGCCGCCGGACAGCTCCACCGATACGGTAGAATCATCGTCAAGCTCGAATAGCCACACCACATCAGCGGTCGTGCCGCTCTGCACATTGGAATCACACTGCACATAGCCGTTGGTTCTGTCACCTGTCGGGACAAGCGGTGACAATTCGACACCGTTCTGAAATGCTTTGACCGACACTTCATCAGCCGGGACAGCAGTTTCGGAGCTGTCGTTGGTGTACTGCGTATAGACAGCCACACAATCGTACTGCTCGAGAACAGTGAGTTTTTCTCCGCTGACATACGAGACCTTGTGTTGTGGTTCAGCTCCACACCCGGAGACCGCCAGCATAAGCACTCCGGCGAGCATAATAGATAATATTTTCTTCATTTCTACACCTCCAATGGGAGAATCGGGGAGTGTACGCCCTGTACCCAGCCCATGTCTCCATATTTGTACTTGCCTTCATAGAAGGGGCGATTAGATAGGATTCCTCGAATGGTGGACGGCTGAAATCTCTTGCCTTTTCGGGTTCGATACCCACCATCGTACAGAATCTCGCAAATGTCCAGCAAAGAGGTGTGATTCTCGTCATGCTCTCGGAATATCGTCTCCACGATAGGGCGTTCTTCCGGGTTTTGCATGAGCATACCGTCTACGCAGTAATAACCATACGGCTTGTTGCCGCCGGAGTACCCACCGCACTGTGCCTTGAGAGACCGCCCACGCCCGGTACGCAGAGCGATGTTCTTTCGCTCCTGTTCCGCAACGAACATCAGCAGAGAGCGGTAGATGTTGGCGAAATCATCACCTTCCGAGAAATGTTCCTCGGTAGACAACAGCTTCACATTCCGCTTCTCGAGCGTGTAGAAGTAATAGAAATACAATTTTGTGTCACGAGCAACACGGTCATTCTTGAACACAATCACGGCTTCATGTGCCGGGAGCTGATCTGCATTGTAGAGAATCTTGTCCAGTTCCGGGCGGTTGTCCTTCGCACCGCTGATTGTATCGGTCAGCCAGCACACGATTTCAAAATCATTCCTGCTGGCATAATCAGAAATCGCCTGTTTCTGTACCTCGATACCGTATTTATCGTCCGCAGACTGTTCCTCCGTAGATACACGGATATAACCAATCGCTTTCACGAGATATTCACCTCCTCAAGTAGTAAAAGTAGTAGAAAATCAAAAATTGCGGTAACTTTTGCTATATATGCGTGTACTAAGAGGAAGTTACACGCAAAATGCTGTTTTCAACTACTTTAGCTACTTTAATCCTTCTTTTCGTAGGTGAGAACGATGTTATAACCGAGAGCGTCCATCATTTTCACGAAGGTATCGTTCACGATTCCACCATTCTTCTTGAGAACTCGGTTGATGTACTGTCCAGTAGTGCCGATTTCTTCACCCAACTGCTGTTGTGTCTTCCCAGCTTCGAGGAGCTTCACCTTTACATCAACTTCAATGTTATTCTTAACCATGTTTTGACCTCCTGTTTGTTATTTGTGATACGAGTATAGCACGAGAAAGGGAGATTGTCAACACTGATAGGATAAGAAATTATCTTTTATAGGGTCTTTTTATTTTTTGAGAATATTCAGCGTACTCCCACGCCCGGTTTCGTCCCTTGTCAATCCCCCTCCGGGGGTATACCCACAAGCCCCCAAAACGCCGCCACAAGCCCGGGAAACGGTAAACCCATACAAACATACACCCACGCACAAAAGCCCCGGGAAACGCCCACAAACGCCCCACAACGCAAGCCGGATACAACGACACGAACAACCGAACAACCCACGCCGCCGGACACGACAAACGCCGGACACAATGCACCCACGCCCACGAACGACACAAGCCCGGGACACGTTCGCAAGCGTTCAAGGCTTGCCACATACACCCCGGGCGGCTATTTTTGATTATATTTTACGTTTACCGGGTGGAGGTACACGCACGAAAAAGCCCCGGCATATAACCGGGGCTGTAAAATCATTTATTCATTTTTAATAAATCAGCTAACACAACAAACGGAAAAATCAAAATACATAATAATATCAATCCTTTACACCTCCATTCCGAATTTTTCAATATTTACCGGGTTTTCTAAATTGATAAATTGAATATCATACCAACGCCGTCTGAATTGCTCATAATAACCACAATAGAAATTATTATTTTTCAGTATGTTCAATACTGATTCATACATTGTTTGAAACGTGCGTTTTTCGTATGGGTGCTTTACGCTTGTTTCATCGTATGCAACCAACGGAATTAAAACCCCTTTATGATTGACCGTTAAATTATAAAGCGTATTATCTTTATAAATAACCGTTGCGGACACTTTACGCATAATATAACCCCCTTTACAGAACGCAAAAGCGTTTATAACTTGTTTCCCGGCTGTATTCGGTGAACAAATCCGGGTATTCTTTCTTGAATCCGCTTGAATCGAAACGGCTTGAAACAACCGTTTTATTAGTGGCTTTTGCCGCCCCTTCGACGTGCATTTCATCGTTTCCCATGATTGCAAGAATATCCGATTTTATAGAATCGTTCATAGCTTGCAATTCTTCAATCAAACGCTTATTTTCCCGGTATTCATTACACAAACTTTCAAACTTTTTCATTTTTCAACCCTCCATAACGCTATAATCATATTGTTTGACCGTTCCCAACGTGTACGCCGTGGGCGTTTCCCCGGTGAATCTGTCAACCGTTACAACCGGGATATAAAACGCCGTATAACGTCCCGTTTCGTTGTTGATGCAATTATAATTTTCAAAAGCGTTCACGGCTTTTTCAAAAGAAACGCCGTTATAACCTTCAAAATTCTTGTTTACGTCAATTTCTAAATGCCACGGCGTAAAGGGGCGCATGTTCACCGGGCAAAACAGAACGGTTAAACCGTTGTTATATGCCGTTCTTGCTATCTTTTTGTCGATACGTTCCCACGTTTTACCGTTGCTATCTGTAAAGCTGTATTTATTCATAAATAGAACCCCCATTCAATTTACAAAATTCTTTCAAAAGGTTTTCAACGGCTATTTGCTTTTCTTCAAATGGGCGTTTGTCTTCCCAACTCAAAATAGCCCGGGCTTTTTCTTCATATTCACTAATCTTTTGAAGCCTTGCACCCGGCATATTTCTATAACCTGTGCAAATCGTAACGCCGTAAACTTCATATACATCAAAATTCCAACCGTAAACGCCGCAAGTGTACGCAATGGGTGAATGATTGTTCAACAAATAGGACAAATCACAATACCCGGCACATTTCACATTATAAGAACCGTTTACAATAGCTTTTCTTGTGGTTTTAACTTTCATTTTCTTTTTCCTCCGTTCTATTATCTGTAAAGTATGCCGCTATATGCCGCCGCTTTTTCCTGTTGTGTGGGTTCATGTTCAAGCCCCATAAACCCGGCTTTATTCAAACCGCAAAACGCTTTAATGTGCTTCCCTGTGGTGTTACTCCAACCGCCCCACAGCTTTACTAATTCACCGCTTGCAAGCCGCTTTATAATAGGGGTGTTATAGCTGTAAAGCGTTTCGTTTCCGGCGTTGTCAATTTCGACAACGGCTTTTCCATAGAAACTTTTTTGTGTTCCGTTTGGTGCTAATTCATATCTTTTCATTTTGAAAACCTCCATATAATCTTATTTGTGTTGTTTATTGTCTTGCTATGACTATACAATAACACTTTCAAAATTGTTTGTCAATACTTTTCAGATAAAAATTTATCTTTTTCGTGTTGGCGGTTTATCTTGTTTGTGTTGTTATTGTTATTCTAATTCTTATTATACGAATTGTCAACACTAAAATTCTAAATTTACGAATTGCACCGGGCGAAAAATTCGCATTATATAGAAGGAACGCCGCCGGGCACGTTCACCAACGCCGCCCGGGGTGCATTTTGCTTTATCACATTAAAGTATTAAAGAGGTGAGTGCCGTGTCCGGCTGATTTTCTGAAAATTTCCGTGAATTTTTGCATAGAAAAAGCCCCGGGAAATCCCGGAGCAGTTTCATAGTCGAAAGTCGAAAGTCGAAAGTCGAAAGTCGCTCGGCTGATAGTCGGAAAGTCGGAGCGTGGGCGAAAGTCGCTTAGTCGCTCGTGTCCTCGTCAGAGTTGCTTGCTGAAAGTCGCTTCTGTTGGTCGCTTGCAATGTAGCGTTCTCTGATTTCGTCAGCGGAATAGTCGTTGTCGTTCTGCTGGTTCGGTGTGAGAACGTACTCGGTCTTGTCTTGGTAGCCATAGTTGTTCTTGCCGAGGAAGATACCCGCTACCGGGTTGACCTTGCCGGAGTTCATGTAGGATTCCCACAAATTTTCGAGCAAAAAGTACGCCTTTTTAATGGTGTCAGTCACGCTCGGCGGCAACGTGCTATAATTTCCACGCCCACCCAACGGAGCGTCATGTGTAATAGCCCACAACGTCTGTCTGCTCATGCCATTCAACGCCATCGCCATGCCAGCAACAGTCGGTTTCATATCAGCGTTCGCATACAACGCAAAATAGTCGGAAAGTCGTTGCTGAACCTCAGATTCGCTTTCCATATCAATGTTTGGCATATTGAACAGTGCCATGTTGACACTCAAGAACTTTGCGTTGTCCCCAGCGTCAAGATTGAACCCATTCGTACCAATCACAGGAGAGTTGCCGCCCCTCGGCTTGCCTTTCCTCTTAGGCTTCATTTCTTTCTTTCCAGTAGTCGCAACGGCTTTCGTTCCGACATTCTCCTCGCTGGAAACAGTCTCCTTAGTCGCAACAGTCTCCTCGGAACTGTCTGCTAACAGCTTATCTATATCCATTTCAGTCTCCTTTCTTCTTATTCTTATTGCAGTAGTAGAAGTAGTTGAAAATCGGTTTTTGCGTATAACTTCTATATATAGGGAATTTTCTATATAGAGGAAGTTACACGCAATACCTTGAGAACAGCTACTTTAACTACTGTAATAATAAGAATAACTCGTTCTTATGAAAAGATTGTTTTTCAATCCTTTTCAGATAGTTCGGTAAATGTCGTTTTTGATAAATACTTATCCGTTTTGTGTTAAATGAAGTTTTTGCTCTCGTAGTAGTCAATCACTCGCTTAACCTCCACCGATTTCAGCACAACGATTCTGTAATCTTTACCGCACTTCCTCTTAACCCAAAAGTCGTGTGCGGCTTCTGCGATAGAGCTGTAAGTAAGCATTTTCGTATTGCTGGTACGCTGGTGAGGAGGGCGGTATCGGTAGTCTGTGCCATACAAAAACTTCCCGGTCTTAATATTCTGAATCGCAAACATCGTCTACCTCCTTATCAGTACCCCCGAACGCTCCCTTGATACATCTGCCGAACTCTTTGAGAGCCACACCAGCAGAGTAGGCGGCAAAGTCAAAGGTCTTTTCAATCTCGGGGTAACGACTGCGGACGTATTCGGCAAGTATGTCATTTCGTGTCTTCATTTCCCAACTCCTCCTCGAGAATCTTTTCAAGCTCCCTCGTGCCGACAGCTTTCATGTAGGTGTGCGGAGCTTTGACGGTAGATACCTTGATTGCGCTTTCCTCGATACGAGCCTTGAGACGTTCCAGCAGAGAAGCGTTCTCTACCTTGACACCATGATTGAAAAGTCGTATCTCGTCCTTCTTGAGCCATTTTTGCCACTTACCACAAGCGGAGCAGTAAAGCCCGGTCTGATTGCCGTGTTCCTCGGTGAAGAACTCCTTGCCGCCGCATTTGCAAACCATATTCATAACAATGTCCTCCTTATTCGCTTGCCTTGAAATTGTACACAGGCTTGATGATGTTCACGACCTCTACGGTGTCCGCAATATTGGCAATGATTTCCTCCATCGTCTTGTAAGCCATCGGACTTTCATCAATGGTGGAACGGCTGACAGATGTGGTGAAGATACCCTTCATGGAATCCTCATACTCCTCGAGAGAAACCAGCTCTTTCGCCTTACTGCGGCTCATTACTCGACCAGCACCATGAGGGGCTGAACAGTTCCAATCCTCATTACCCTTGCCGATACCGATGATACAACCATCACGCATATTGATAGGAATGAGGAGCTTTTCACCAGCTTTCGCAGAGATAGCCCCCTTGCGAACCATGTTCGTTCCAAACTCAATGTAGTTGTGAACGGTCTCGAACATCGGCAAATCCCAGTAGGCGATGTCACTTCCGAACAAACTGCTGACGATTCGATTTGCGATTTCATATCGGTTGGTTGCCGCAAAATGCTGACACGCTTTCATGTCGTGGAGATAATCTTCTCGGTGCTTTCCAGTGAGGTAGCACAGCTCCTTCGGAATCCCGAGAGGGTTCGGGGAGAACTTTCTATGAAGCTCGGTAATCGCTTTCTGAATCTCTGCTTTACGCCCTTGCTTCTTATAGTCGGCAATCAGTTTCTTTTGCATAGCAATGAGTTCGTCCTTACCTTGCATGGTTTCAATGGCAAGATTCTGATAGTATTCGGCAACCTGTTTTCCCAAATTGCGGCTATCAGTATGAATCACGAGGTATTTTACCCCTTCGGAATCAGTATCAATCTCGATGAAGTGGTTTCCACCACCGAGAGAACCGATGGAGCGAACCAGTCGTTCCGGGTCTTTGAGTGCCTTATAGCACCGAATGTATTCAATTACCTCGGTAGGGTAGATAGCCGTCTCGTTTACTTCACGACCACTTGGGACGTTCTCCCGGATAGCCTTGTCGAGATAATCGAAGTCAATGTCAATCTTACCCAGTTCCACGGTCAGCATACCGCAACCAATGTCAACGCCAACGATGTTCGGAATGACCTTATCCCCCAAATCAGCCGTAAAGCCAATGACACAACCAGCCCCAGCATGAACATCGGGCATGATACGAACCTTGCAATCTGCGAAAGCTGGTTGTTTGACAAGGGTATAAATCTGATTCAGAGCCGTAGGCTCGATGTTATCAGTAAAAATCTTTAAGTCGCTCATTACAGCACCTCCTTCAATTTCAGACCACAATAGGTTGCATAGCCGCTCGAGGTCGATTTCCTGTCGAACCACTCCGGGTGACGCTCCATTTCAGAATTGAACTTACGAGCCGACAGGATATAAGCACCCTCGGACTTCGCCCAAATCTTGAAAGCGTTGTACAGGTCTTTCGCCTTGATAACGGTTGGTGAACTTTCCTCCGGGACACGCTCACAGCGGTTCTCGAGGAACTGCAATACGAGGTCATTATCACGCTCGTACTTGGTGACAACCGATTTCAGACTGCCGCTCATTGCAAGTCCACGTTCCTTGTAGTGAATATACCCACGCACCAGCCACATGAAAATGCCGCTCATGCTGGACTGCTCACACAGCTCGTCCTTGAGGTGAGTGTCCTGTTCCTCCGGGGAGAAGTGGCGGTTGAACTCTACCACCTTGATACGCTCGGAAGCGAATAGAGACTTGTCCGTTACCACCGGAAGGTCGTTACAGGAAAGCCATAACGTAAATTGCGGCTTGAATGTGATTGCCGACTGATACAGCGCACGAGCGGAGATTTCCTCACCACCTGTAAGCTGTTTGATTTTCTCCTCGTCCAGCTTGCCGTATTCGTTGCTCTCGGACATTGTGACGAAGCGTTTGCCCTTCAACCCGGCAAGGGTAGGACTTGCGGCTTCTGCGTCCTTCTGACGGTCTCCACGGCAAATCATACCGACCGGGGCAACCTTGGCATAGTCACCGAGCATGGTCTCGATGGTGTTGAGCAGAGTAGACTTACCGTTACGAGTGGTCTTACCATGAAGAATGAACATACACTCCTCGTTGCTCATACCCAGCATGGAATAACCCAAAGCTCTTTGAAGGAAGTCTGCCTTGTCCTCGTCATTCTGTGTGACCTCTTTAATGAACTTCTCCCAGCGTTTACACTTAACCGTCTTGGAGATAGTGTGGCTAAATGCTGTCTGCATGGTGAGAAAATCGTCCCAGCTATGTTCCCGGAAGGAGAAATCTCGAAGGTCGTATGTACCATTGAGACAGTTAATGAGATAGGGGTCTGCGTCAAACTGCACAGCAGAGATACGAAGCTCCCCGGTGGCGTCCTTGAGGATTCTGTCTCGCATACGCCTGTCACCCATCTTATTGACGAACCCGGTATAGGACTTTCGGGTATCATCGTCCTCGATTTCTCCGCAGTAGAGAATCATCAAACGAACGAAATCTTTAATCTTCTCGGACACGAGAATTGCTCCCTCGTCCTTACGCCATGCTCCCTCGTGATAGGTGTACCAGCTCTTGTGTTCCGGGCAGTAGCGAGCTTCGTGAGAGTAGAGCAAGCCGAACAGGTTTGCCATACCCATTTCAGACCACTCAAACCCGGAGCTGGTCTCGTCTGCTTTCTCGGGGTGATACTGCTTAGTCAGATACATCTTCGAGGATAAGTCCTCGTCCATAATGACACGACCGTTGCGTGTCTCGAAAAGCTCTTGCATTATTTATCACCTCGCCATTACCTTATTGAGAAGGTCTTCGTAAAGGTGCTTGTAAAGATTCCTCTCGACCGTTACAGAGTTGTCAACAGGCTCACCATCGACCACAGGAGCGGCGATACCGAGTGAGCAGAGGATTCCAGCATTGACACCCTCCATTTCCTTATCGGTACAGGTACGGACGAAATCGCCCAGCCTGTCCTTATTGACCGTGTAGATAGTCTCACACAGAGCGGTTGAAGGAATCTTGCACAGCACCTCTGCGTGAGTAGGCATGAGACGCTTTTCCTTTGTGGTGAGATAGACCACCTCGACAACATCTGCGTGTTCATTCAATTTATCAGAGGAGACAACGATTGCTGGTCTTCCCTCTGTATTACTCGGGTCTGTGGCGTAGCACTTGGAGTTGGAAATGTAGAAAATATCTCCTCGCTTCGCCGGGACGCTCTTATTCATGTAATATGCCATTATTTCTTACCTCCCATAACTGCGATTGCACATTTCTGTTTGTCCTCCAACCACCACGAACACTGCTCGGTTACGCAGAAAACAGGCTGTGTGCCAATTTTCACGGTGTTATTCTCGTCTACGACAGTGTTAGTCGTGAGGAGAGGACAGATTTTGTTCTGTTCCATTTTCTGATAACCTCCTATATTTTCCGCAGTAACACTTTGAGGATTTGCACCTCAAAGCGTAGCGGCATTGATTATGTAGAGGGCAAGCGTGGCAGACACATCTTTTCTTACAGTTTTCACATCTTGTCTGCACGACATTTACCTCCGTTCTTTATTGAACTCGCCCCACAAGGGGGCGAGATTTTAGGATAAGAGAAAGACCGGGCGAACGCCAAGAGAATCGGAAGCGCCGTCGTAGCTCGCACGACCGTCGAGGCCGACATCGGCGAAACAGGAAGCGGAATCTTCAACCTTATTCTGCAACCAGTACCATTCCCATGCACCTGTCTCTGAGCCTTGGAAAGCGATACGCTCACGGCGGTTCTCCATGCCGTAGAAGCGTCTCACAGATACAGGCTCGTCCTTACCGTAAGGGTTCTCTCCGAAGATTTCACGCTCGGTAGGAATACGGAGCATATCAAAGCAGTTCGTCTGACCTACTCGCATACCAACCATGCGACCCTTGATTTCCTCCGAGAAGCTCTCGAAGATTTCTCCGTTCAGCTTCTTGCGAAGGTCGGAATGTTCGTAGTCAACCTTTTCGGCTCTGCCGGGATTCTCGAACATTTTCTGCTCGTCCTTGAGACAGTCAACAGTGATGAACAACATACCGTTCGGGGTCTCACGAATGGCTTTCGCCTTAACCTTTTCCCCTGTGGTGAGTGTGAAGGAGATAATGTCTCCCAGTTCAAACAGTTCAGTGTCAATAGTCATGTTTCTCATAACTTCCATGATAAAATCCTCCTTAATCTTTATTGGATAAGTTTTTGTCTCGCTGTGATTATAAGATAACACATATAAGATTGAATGTCAATACCTAAAAGATAAATTTTTATCTTTTCCGTGCAAGTTATCGTCTTCTATGTTTAAGTGCTTTTCGCACTCCCTCGGAGCGTTGCTCGTATAGCTCACTGAATCGCCTATGCTCCTCACGAATGACTTTCTTTTCTTCCTCCCACAGTGCCTTTTCGTATAGGTACTCGGGGCATACACCGTGACAGCCGGGGTGTCGCTTCGGAGCAACGCAGTCCTTACAGCATTTAATCTTCATCGCTTGTACCTCGTGACGCTGTTGCAGATAGTTCGCAGTTCGTTCCTATCAAGAGGTGGGTCACAGGCAACCGTATTGGCGTACAACAGCTCCTCGTAAATCTGTGACTTGGAATAGCCTTGATTGTGGAGCATACCAGCGAGGGAGGTGAGACAGATATTGCGGCTTCCGTCCGGGATTCTCGGATAGACTGGACGGAGCTTCACACGCCCATTTACGACAGGTTCTTCCCATACAGGGGCGTATATCTTGTCTCGCCCAACAACCACCTTATCGGAGGTCTCTCGAGCTTCCGGGAAGTATTTCTCCACAACATAATCAATCGCTTCTTGGTTCTCGATGATTTCTCGGTAGAGAAGGGTGTTCCCAGTCATAATGAAGTAGCGAGCCGCCTTGTAAATCTCCACACCAGCAAGATTGTTCTTGCCTTTGAAGGGGAGAGTTCCACGGAGTAGGATATGGAATCCACGCCCACTCCGGGATTTCTCCGTATAGCTGTGGCACTTACCGACAATATCAGCCCCGAGGATACTCATAAGACCGTCTTCATCGTACCCTTCGTCAATATCAATCCCGACATACCCATTGTCCGCAAATACGAAACCGCAGTAGTCGTAATAGTGCTGGTTGTACGATTCGAGAGCAGTCTCGAAATCAGACCATGTTTCCGGGTTGGTTGAGGAAGCGGCTTCGTTCTCCCATGCTTTCATAGGGACTTTGCTTCCATCATTCGCACACACCCACTGGTCGAGTTTCTTTAATTCCTCGGGAATATTGTCATAGTAAACCACGCCGCTTTGCCACCTTTCTTTCCAGCTCATTTACGAGCTTCCAAATGCTGTCCTGTGAGATACCTTTGGACTTCGCCAACTGATAGATATTGTCCGGGACGGTATCGCCCTCACGATAGATATACAGGAGCATTGCTCGGTCATTATCGGAGAACGACTTGAGTGCGCTGTCACACGCCGCCCAGTTATGCTTGTCTGCTTCCGAGTGGAACTTCGGTCTGTCGTGTCGAGCATAGAATCGCAGACAATGATTCACATACTCGGAGTAGAAAGTTCGGCTCATTTACTTGCCCTCCTTCATTTCCCCATACATGGAACTCAACTGGGCTTTCTTCGCTGTCTTTTTGACCTCGACACCCTCGAAATACCACTGGTTATCAATACAGATAGGGTAGTCCGGGTTGTCAGATTCCACCAGCTTACCAGTGTCAATGATATGCTGTGCCACAGACACGGAGAGGTTGTTCTTTACGAAATCCTTCCCGGTGCGGAGCAGAGCGTTCACTCTGCCGTTGGTATTCTTCAACTTATACATTTACGCTTCCTCCTTATTTTTCTGAAATTTAACTCCGCAGTATTCGTACACCATGTTCTGATATTCTTCTAAAGTCATATCCCCATCGGAGAACGCTTGATACTCGTCAATAAGAGCGTCCGACAATCTCGGCAATCTCTTTTTCATTCCCCAACCGAATTGCTCGTGCATGACTTTGATAGGAATGGACAGGAGCAATACCATAGCGGTTTCTGTGGCTTCTTCGGCGGCTTCTCGTTTGATACGGTCAATGTCGCTTTTCTTCATACTGATAATCGGGTCTTTTGCCACGGAAGACCCTGTAAGTTTGGCTTGTCTACGCCGTTCAGCTCTGTTCATTACCCACACCTTCCTTCAATAGCGAACCATAAGGGAGGGTGAGAATCCAATCGCAGAACATACGCCACTCGTCCAGCTTGTGACCTCTGCGATATTCCAGCATATTCAGAAGGTTTTCGTAGGTCATAGTGACCGTTCGCTTCTGATTGAAAGAGGAGGGTAAAAGCTGAATCATGTTCCACCAAAACTGCTTGCGCTCTACATCGGTGAAATCGCCCTCATTTACGAGCCTGTTGTAATCGTTGTACCAGACACGATTGTTGTTAAGCTCGTTAATCACAACACCGAGAATCGCCTTGCTCGGCTCGTCCAAATGCTCACAGGAGAAGTCCTCGAAGGTGAACTCCTTTGCCTGTATCTTGTGCATGGTGGAACAGCTATTAGCTGTCGTGCCGACCTTGTATGTATCGAACTCCTTCCACCAGTAAAGAGGAGCGGTAATATCCACCGATACGAAAATCTGACGGAGGAACTTACGGTGAGGTGCGCCGCCACGAATGAGCCGGGTCATAAGGTCAACGTCATTTTCACCGAGACACATCTTGTCACCGTCAAATACGGTGTCGGAGCGTCCCCAGCTATTGAGAGGATTTCTCATGCCACGAATAGCGTGTTTGATTCCCCATACCTCAATTTGTTCAAATTTAATCATCGTTCATTCCTCCTTAATAGCGGTTCTTGGCTCGAGATAGGCTTGCCATCTGACGCTTCATCATGTCCTCGTAAAACTCGTTGCTCGGGTTATCCACCTTGTAGCAAGGGCGGTCTCCAAAGAACACACAGTAGGTATCTGTGGTCTTCTCATGTACGATGGTGGTGTATTCCTCGGTCATAGCCGAACCAGCCATAACAGGCTCACCAGCTTCGGTCACATCGAACCCGGTACAGGTGCTACCCCAAATCTGTGAGAAACACTCAACACTGAAATCGAGGTAGACTTTCTTGTGGCTATCATTCTCTTTAATCTCGGCAATCTTCTGAACGAAGTCCGGGTCATGGGCGAGAGCCTGTTGAGCCTTATAGAGCAGAAGCTCCAAATTCGGGATTCTTGCCACCATACCTCACACCCCCTCTACATGAGAAGCGAGCATATCGGCTTGGTGTGTCCACAGAACATTTGTATATTTATGCACTGCTCGTGTATAATCGTTCCATTCGGACTTATCGCAGAAAGCTCCCATGTGATAGCGAATACACATAATTTCCTCCTCGGTGAGCTTGAAATACTGTGCCAGCACCATAACCGACTTATCACCGTGACCCTTGAGCAGAGTGTCCATAGCGTATTCCCACTTGGAATCGTCTCTGATTTCCTCGCCGCCGAGAGTTTCAGCAATGACCGGGTGCTGGTAGTTGTCCATCTTACAGAGGTCGTGGAACATACCAACCAGCAGAGGTGAGCGAGGGTTCTGCCAGTCAAGACGGCACTCCTCCGTGAGCTTCTTGAGGTAGTGAGCTACCATGTAGCTGTGGTCGAACAAACCACCCTCATAATTGCCGTGATACTTGGTGCTTGCCGGAGCGGTGAAGAACCCTTTATCTAACAGGTCTTTCTTGACCTCCGGGGGAACAATGTCACCCATGAGGTTATTGAACTTCTCAATACGTTCTGCCAGTGTCATACGTCACCCTCCTGTCTGTGAAGACTGCGCTCTTTCTCGAACCCATTCGGGTAACGGTTGCGGAGCTTGTCTACGTTCATCTGCAACACCGTCTCGAGGTCGTAGCCGATAGCGTGGGCGGCAACTGCGATATACCACGCTACATCGCCCAGCTCTTTTGCGAGGTGAGCTTTGTCCAGCTCGTGACCTTGGAAGCGGTACTTCTTAACCATGTCCACACACTCGCCGGATTCACCACAGAGACCCATAACGCCGTTGAGCAGAATCTCGTCATTGTTCGGGTGGTTCATGCCAGCCGCAGTGCGGAGAGCTTCGGTCTGATACTCATTGATTGTCATTTCTTTTCACCTCCGATAAACAGAAACTTGGTATCTACCTCCACAGTGAGTGCGGTAGTAACAGGGTGATTGTCAGCTTCAATCAGAGCGGACAGGTCGAACCCCAGCTTTTCAAGATACTCAACCGCCGTCTTTGCGTTCTTCATGGATTCCACATTCGTAATCACATTGATATAGTTCTTCTCAATTTCACGAAGGGTTTCGGAACGCTTTGCTTTCAACTGACGGAGAGCGTCAGTGCCGTCCGTGAAATCCTTCATAATGTACATACGAATGTTCTCTTTATCAGACAAATCAGAGAGCTTCGTTGTCAAAGAGGTGTACCAACCACAGGTAGTATCAATCCCTTCAACCTTCTCGAGAGCTTCTTTCCAGCGGTTCGCCACCGTATCAGCTTCCGAAATCAAACGGAACACCTCGTCCACAGTTTCATTGATTTTCAGAGCTTCGTCTCTCTGTGCAAAATAGGCTTTTTCAGCCGTTGCGTACTGGATTTCGACCTCTGCCTTTGCGTCACTCTGTTTGGCTTCCAGCCATTTCACCAACTGTCGTTTCGTCATAGTTATGACCCTCCTTCAATTCGATATATTTGTTCAGATACCAAACGGCTTTCTTCATGTCCTCGAGACCATTCTTCCGCTTGGCACGATACAGGTACTTGAAAGCATTGCACTGACAAAAATTTAGAACAGCTTCCACGCCCTGTGTCTCGAGCATTACCTCAATGCACTCGAATTTCCCGGTCTCATAATGTTCCGGGTGATTGACATTATCTGTCATGCGACACCTCCTATTAAAAATCCGGGAGAGGAGCTTGCCCCTCCCGGCTGATTGCTTAACCCAACAGTGCGTCAATATCCAGTCCAGTCTTAACCGGAGCGGAAGCAGTCTGTGTCTTAGGTGCGGCTTTCGGAGCGGCGTTATTACCATTACCGAGAGTGAGCGCACGAGCGACAGGCTCGGTGTCGAAACCTTCTGCCGGAGACTTGTCTCCGAGGTTTGCGAAAGTGACTTCCTTGTTCGGGTCTTTGTTGCTCGGAACTTTGGTGTGAACAACCTCTGCACGAATGTAGTGATTGATAAGCTGTTCCGGGTCAATGTCCTCCATCGTGTAGTCGTTCATAGCTGTCTTAGCGAAGTAGGAGAAAGCGTTCAGAGCCTTTTCGTTGTACTCGTCATTCTTATCCTTGATAGAGAAACGCTCGGTGTGGGTTGCGCCCTGTGCGTTTACCAGCTTGATTTCGATACGACCGAAATCCTCGTCATAGGTTGCGTCATAAATGCGGAAAACGTATTCTCCCTCCTGGATAATTACAAAACCGCTCGTCATAGGGATTCTTGCCATTGTAGTGTCCTCCTTAAAAAATTCCTTTTTTCGTACTGTTGGCGAAGACGATTTCCGTCAACTTCCATGCCTGTTCCTCGGTGAAACCAGCCTTGATATAGCTGTTGTACATATTGTGAAGCTCAACAGCGGCTTCATCGTACTTCTCAACCTTGAGAGCTTCCTCACGCTGTTCCTCGAGAGCTTTCATTTCCTCGGTCTGCTTCTTATGCAGTTCCATGACCTGTTCGGTCAGTTCCTTACTGTTTGCCATGAATTTATCCTCCTTAAAATTTGTCGAAATGCTTATCGAAGCTCTTTCGGGTCTTATTCATACCCATTACGCTTGCGATAACCACGATGATGTAGAAGACAGCGGCGATGATTTCCGGCAAAAATACCAGCCACCACGACCACGAAATCACACCGAATACCTTCAACAGAACGAAAATGATTGTCAGAATTTCAGTAAAGCCCATAAATTTGTCCTCCTTATTTTCTTAATATTTATAATAAATGTAAGCTGGGTATCCCAGTTACTAAACATAGGCGAAAATCACTAAGTGATGCAGAGTGATGCACGCCTTATCCTGTTCACGAAAATGGTATATTTTCACCTATTTTAGTTAAAATTAGTTACTCTTTAAACTTCATAAATTTCTTGTGAATTCTTATACAAAACACACTCCTTTCTTTATTACAGACACACTTAAACTTATATGTGCTTTCACTAGTTATGCTAAATTTCACCCATAGGTGAGGGGGACAACATTAAACTTTTTTAATATATTTTATAAATGTGTCTGTTGAAGACATAGTTTTGCCTTCAAAGGAATATACTAAGTTTCACCCTTCATTACCACCTAGTAATTAATAATTTTTATTTTTTTGCATAATAAAAGACTTGCTTCAATTACGAAACAAGCCTTGTGCTTAATATTTAATTATTTAGAAAGAAACTTTTCTCTTCTTTTTCTTAGTTCTTCCTTATGGTCTTTTAATATTTCAAATTGATTAATTCTTTCTTCTAGGTCTAAATCTGGATGAAGTTTAAATTCTCCCCAGTCCCAATCTCTAAATCCATAAGGATTATTAATATCATAAAGTAAATCTAATGTTAATTCTTTACCAGTTTTGATTTTAGGCTTACCTATATAAGTAATCTTATTACCTGATTGTCTACCATTCATAAAGCATGACTCAACTTTAATTAATCCTTCATTAGATAATTCTTTAATTATCTTTTGTATTGTTCTATCACTTACTGCTAGTTTTGATGATAAATAATTTACTTTAATTGGAGTTTCGCTATTATCAATAATGTAATTTAGAATAATTTCTTTTCGCTCACTAGGAGTGGGTTTACGATAATGGTAAACTGTTGTTCTTAATGTTTCATCATATACTTCTAATATAACTATTCCATATTTACGATAGTTTTCGTTTTCTGATGTGTAGTACATTATCAGTACCTCCTAGCATAAAACTAATCAACAGATAGAAATTAATTTGGCTGTTTTTCTTTTCAAAAATTCAATTACCTTTTCATTTGTTGTATTTAAAGCAATAAATTTTTTATTTTTCAATAAAACAATAATGTATTCATCTACAACTTCAAAATGTCTAATATCAGAATACTCATAATATATTGTATTATTTTCACCATGTACAGATAAGAATCTATCTTCGTTAAATATGTATTTAGCTGTTAAATTCATATTAGGATTTTTGTTAAATATTTTATCAACAGTTCTTTTAATTCCTTTATCACTCATTATATTTGAACCTAATATAAAAACTAATGTCATTATATAAAAGAACACCGAAGCAAACACAGTATGAAATGTTTCTGGTTTTGTTATTCCTAAAATCAAAGCAATAGTTGCTAAAACAAAACACATTATTGTTAATAAAATTGTTCTTTTAGTGTTATATTTACTAAAAACTTTATAATGTATTTTATAACATTTGAAAAAAATTTCTTTATTATATTCTGTTACAATTTCAAACATGTTATTTATTTCCTTTCTTATATATTACTAAATATATAATTAAACAAAATACTGTTGTGGCGTATAACGGAATCATAACATAAGCATCAAAAATTTTATTTTCTACTATCGTGTTAATTAATGAAAATATACTTGCTACTACTAAGCAAAGAAAACCAATAAATCTAAATATATTTTTCATGATTTTTTGTCCTCCAAATTTTTTTTGAATTTCATAAGTATTATATCATTTTTATAAAAAATAATCTAATAATATAGATAAAATAGTCCTGACTAAAGGACTATCATAGCAAGCTTATATAGATAATTCATATACTTAGGAAATGCTATTTCTAGCATCCCCTAAGATTTTATTTTATATTAATTTTATAATCATTCAAAATGATTAATCTTTGCAAATCACAATCATATGCGATAAATATACATTCATATTGTCCACTTAATGGGGAAATGTTATATTCATTACTTGTAATATTAAAGAATACGAAATATTCAAAAACTCCAGATTCATATTGAATATCTAATGGTAACAAACTTTTAATTTCGGGTTTTAATTCTTTTTGCCACAGTTGATTATTTCTGATTTCTTGTTCAAACACATCTTTACTTTCACTATCAATAATTTTTAAGTAGCTTATATTGTATAAATCTAATTTATTTGTTGCTACTTTAATATCTTCAGGAATTTCAAAATTGACTTTTTCTTCAATAATTAATAACTCATTAACATCGTATGAAACGACTCTATTAAAAATAAATCTATATGATCCAAAAATTATTAACAATGGTAAGCAAATAGATGAAATAATAAAATTCTTCTTGTATTTTTGTTTACTATTTTTAAGTTTGAATCCAATTAAAATTGATAAAATTCCTATTGGAATAAATAACAACATCACCCAAGAATATCTTATTATCCCCGCAACACCAAATATATTTGATTCGCCAATCATACTTACTAGTGAAAATGAAAGCATTGGAGAAATTAAAGTTGTCCAGAATAATATATTACCTAAAGTTCTTTTTTTATCCATATTCTTATCCCTTTCTATTAAGCTGGTTGTAAGCCTGGAACAGGACTAGGATCACCTGTTGTAACAAACTTATAAATCCAGTAAATTACTGCTACAAGGCAACCAGTATTTACACCCACAGTAAATCCATCCGTTTTAGTCATACCATTTCCTAAATCTGTATCCCAGCCAAATGTAATAGAGGTACCACCAATTAAATTAATGTTTGCTCCAATACTAAAATTTCCAATGCTAACTTGAGCACCAATTCCTACAGTTTCTAAGTACGCTTCTACACCCAGAATATCAAATAGATTTATTCCTACACCAGCATAATATGTTGTTCCAAACCAGTTCATTACATCAGATGTACTTCCCGCAAAAGCATATAACATTCCAGATTGTCCTTGTGTATGTGTAACATAAGAAGAAAATCCAATTCTTCCAAAAAAACTAGTAGCAATATCTGGCGAAGTATCCCATCCAGCAGATGTTCTTAATTCATATCCAAACAAATTAAATCCACTAGATTTTGATGATAATGTTTTAGCAATTTGTTTAACTGCATTGACACTTATTTTATTTCCAGTAAAGCCACCTGAAGAAATAGATGGAATAGTAATTGAACCAACAGAGGAAACGGGTCTTTGTTTGTAATTCACAGGATTATTGTTACAGTAACAATATAAATTTACACCATTATTAACTTTTGGCGTTAGATACTCAATACTATCTGGAGTTAACCAAATACATAAATTTGGATCATAATATCTAGTTTGACAGTAATATAATCCGCTTTCTGAATCATAGTAATATCCCTTATATCTAAATGGATTGTTATATAAAACAAATCTATCCCTTTCATTTGCAATAGAAATCTCATTAATTTCACAATTTCCCCATGCATCGTATAGGTATTCTCCAATAATTTTACCTTTATACATAACTTTGCTTATATTTCCAAGCGAGTCTTTAATTAATGTAAAATTATATCCATCATATCTAAGTCCACAAATTCCTTCAGCATCATAAAAGTATCTTATTCTCGTATTGATATTTCCATTATTATCTGCCCAATCTTCACCTAAAATTGTACTACCATTTAAATGATAACTGATATTTTTTATAATAGGTGACATTCCTGTGACTTCTTCAATAGCCTTCTTTTTATATCTAATTCCTTGATAATTATATGAATAATATCCTCTGTAACTATGAGTATAACTAGGACTTTCAGCATGGTCATTAAATTCGTACGATTCCATTAAATTTCTTGCATTATACGTAATAGTTCCATTTTCATTATTACATATATTTCCATGATAATCATATTTAATCTCTTTAACTATACCATATTTATTTATATTTATCAAACGACCATCATCATAGGTAAATGTTTTAATATTTGCACCATCTTTGTTAACTTCTTTTACCATTCCTGAAATATCATCGTATATATAATCTAATTTACCAAATTGAGGATTTACTTCACCAACAAGTCTATTAAATGAATCATATGTATAAGTATATTCTCTTGTTGGTAAAGAGGCTTTACTTCTATAATTCACATTTTTAGGATTTTCTACGAAGCGAGTGCCTGATTCAATAACCTTCTTAATATTCCCACAATTATCATATATACTATTTTGATAATAAAATTCAGCTACATCATCATTTTCATGAATTGCATACGAAGTTATTTTATATGAAACTTTCTCTGGTAAAAAAGTACCTTTATGATAATTTATTTTTTTATCTACTTTTACACCATCAATAAGACCACAAGTACCACCATCTTCATTAGTACAATCATCACATTCATTATATATAGTTTCTGTGCCTTTTTTTTCTGAAAAACGTCCAAAACTATCAAATATATAATTATAACTAAAATCCTCTAATTTTTGATTATTTAAATGATATGTAGTATTTTTTACATCCTTAATTTCTTCATTGGAATATTCATAATTTTCATTGTTATTTACTATATTATATTTTAATGTTCCATCAGCAAATTCATCTAATATTAATTTATTATTAATATTAATTCTTGTATTACTTATTTCATCATCAAAATATGATATTTCATAATCTTCATTTGAAAAACCATCAACTATTTTACTAATTCGTTCTAGACTATGAGGTTTATTACCATTTAAATTCTCATATTCATAAATTATTTCTGTTCCATCTTTTAACTCTTTAATTAATCTACCATAATTATCATAACATTTTTGAAATATTACGCTTTCATTTTCACTTTTATTAAGTTTTACAGTTTCTATAAATCCGTCATTATTTTTTTCTAAATTATTATCAAATATCTTAGATCTATTTCGATATACGCTATTTACATTTGAAAAAATATCATATTTGTAACCATAAACAATTCCTGAACTATTTTTAATTGAATGTATTTTTCCGTTTTCATTATACTTAATTACATTAGTTTCATAAGAACCATCATTTATATTTGACCCAATTGATACATAATCAACATTCTCTTTAAATTTATCATAATTCAATAAAGTAATTTTATTCCCATCAATAATTTTATATAATAAGTTTTCATCTTCATAATAAGATAAATCCACTGTGATTCCATCTTTTTTATATGACGTTGGATTTTCTCTCAATTTATCTATGCTATTATAATTATATGTTGTTATCAATTCCTCTTTATTTTCATTTTCACTGTCTTTATTAGAAACAATAATTGATTCAATATTACCATACGCATCATAAATATTTGATATTTTTATTTTATTTTCATCTTCTTCATTTCTAAACATGCCATTAAAGTATTGACTTTTATACAAAACTAATGAATTTTCTTTTATAATATTACCATCTTTTTTAGTCATCATATCGACATTTATTTTATTTTCATAATAATATTTTTGTGTATCATTATCGTATTTAAAATATATATCAATTGATGTTTTTGTATATTTTTCCTCTGATAAAATATCAATCATTTCAAAATAATAATTTGGTTTTCCATTATTAATATAAAATAATGTTACAGAATCCTCACACACAATTCCAGCATAATCAACAGATATTATTTTTGTTCCATTATTATAGGTTAAATCATATTGTTGATTATTTTTAAGATTATTAAAGAACATACTTTTGTAAGTTGAAAAAATATCGCTTTCTGTCATATAAAATTTTGGTGAAATTTCAACTTCATTTAATTCATTATCACTATAATAACATAATTTAGTACCAATTTCAAGTGATTTACCATTTATAACAATATGTGGCACAGCTCCTTTGGTAACAATTAATTCAGTAAATTGGACTTTATCATTAATATTACATCCATCAAAAAGTAATTCAATTGAACTAATTCCCAATTGCTCTAATCCAAGGTTTAAGGGAATTGTAATTTGTTGCCAAGAACCTGAAACTACATTTTCCAATAATACTTTCTTAGTTTCTATTTTGCCGTTAATTGTATATTTTAACACAGCATTTGTTGTAATTTCACCATTTCCAATTACATTTGCCCAAAAAGAAATAATAAAATGCTCAGAATATGCCTCATCTCTTATGCCATCATTATTTAAATCTCTAAACAAATTCTTAAAACTTTCCATCTTACTATCACTCACTTTATAAGTAAATGAATTGCTAGAATCAAGAATGTTAACGAATTTACCATTAAATTTTAATTCTGACTGTCCTGGTTCTGATATTTCTAATCCATTAGTAGATGTTAATGTATATATATTATTATTTTTATATTCTAAACAGCTAATTGCAGTTCCATTTTTATCAAAATAATAATTATTACTAATGCCCTTATCGTTAGTTATTTGGGTATAATTTCCATAATATGAAATATTAATTTCTTCTTTCACATATTCATTAGGCATAGATAAAATATAACCAATACATTTTTTATTTTTTTTATTAACAAAAAGGTTTTCTGATAAATATTTATCATCTCCTAAATAATTTTCTGACTTTAAATCTTCTAAAATTAGATTTTTTTTCATAACACCATCTTTTATTGTTCTTACGCCATATTCATTATTTAATAACAAATATTCTAAACTTAAAGCTGTTAAATCTGTACTATTTACTATATATTCTATTTTATCTAATTCATTATATTTTATTTCTAAAACTAATTTCGAATCAGTATTGCAATACTTTGTAATATTCACTAGTTTGTTTTCATTGTTCTTAAATATAAATCCTATATTATTTATTGTTGTATATATTTTTTCCAAAGAACCATCTAAAGCATAACTAATTTTTATTTTTCTTGTTTGCTTTCTTTCATCATAAATTGATGTTATACGATTATTTAAATATGTTATTTTTTTTATTATATTTTTATTGATACCTGAAATAGTTTCTATCATTTGCCCATCTGAGTCAAATATGTACTCATTATCATATTGATCTATAATTTTCGCTAATTCGTTTTCTTTAATATATAATTTTAAATTAGCACCATCTGCATCATAATATTCATGCGTTAACGTTTCCCCTTCTATACTACTTTTATATTTAATAAATTGATGTATGTTCCAATTTGCATCTATATATAAATAATCTTCATTACTAAATCCTGGAATTTGATAATTTACATTATATGAAAATAAATATTGTTGCATATTTAATTTCCAACCATTACCGAAACCAATTTTTTTACCATTAAAATCAGTATTTTTATATTGAGAACTATATATTAATGTTGTATCAATTTGAAAGCTATTAGCACCTAATGATACTAGGGGATATTCAAAACCTAGTTTTCCATTATATAAGTTAAACTTAGCCTTTCCCAATCCACATCCATATTCTTGAGTCAATTGATTAATTTTACTTATATTCATTTTCGTTCTCCTTTCTATTGGTTTTTAAATAATTTTTTTACTACATCACTATCTTTTAATAATTTCATAGTTGTTTCACTATTGCATAATACTCTTCTATTACCTCTACCACTAATGAATACAACATCACCTTCTTGTGATTCCATAATTGCTTGCTTAATTGCTTGTTCTCTATCAACAATAATTGTTGATGGAACTTCATCATTTAAATAAGACTTCATTTCCTCACAAATATCTAATGGTTTTTCTTTTCCGCTATCACTTTCAGTTAAATAAACATGATCTACAACACCTTTTAATAAGTTCATTGCATATTTTCTTACTCCTTTACGCTTTTTTGCAAATTCTTCAGTTTTAAATTTTTCTTCCCAATTTTTATAACCATGTCCCATTGAACCAACAACTACTTTAATTTGATTTACTTTTCCTTGATCTTTTAAATTTTTTAAACATTCTAACATAGCAGGTAAATGTGTATCGACTACTACTAATCTACCATTAGCTCTAAATACTTCTGCTCTGCCTGGAATAACTAATTCATTTAACATTTTTTCAAATTGTGATACATTAAGTACTCCTAATACTTCTAATGTTGTTAAAACTGTTAATACATTTAATGCATTATATGACATCAATAAATTTGTATCTAACTCATATGTTTTACCATTTAATCTAAATTGTAATTTCATACCATCAATATCTGTTTCTAGACCTGTTAATAACCCAGTTACTTCGTTAGCATTTAATCCTTTTACATTTGCAATGTAATTACTTGCTGCAATATATTTAGGATATTTGTTTAATTGTAATAATTCATCTAATAATTCCTTGTCATAATCTTGAAATCCTAATACACATTTGCACTCTTCTTCAATATCTTTGAAAAATGATTTCTTTAATTCAACATATTCTTCTTCTGTATACTCTTCTAAATTATGTTTTGGATTTAAATTAGTAAGTACTCTTACATCAAATGGAACATCTTTTAGGAAACCTTTTGCTAAAGTACTTTCATTTACTTCTAATACTAAATATTCTGCCCCATATGCTTCTGCTTCTTCAATAATGCTTAATAATGCTTTTTCATCTCTTACAGCAACTTCATATGCTTCATTTTTCTTATAATGACTAGCTGGTGAATCTACCATAACGCTTGAATATAAAACTGATTTATAGCCACTTGATTTTAAATACTCATGCATCATTAAAGCTGTTGTAGATTTCCCACGGCTTCCTGTAACTCCAATAATGACTAAATCTTTATTATTTTGTTTTGTTTTTTTGTTTAAATATTCTTTTTTTAATTCTCTTTTTTTAAAATTCTTTTTTTCTAACTTATTTTTTAATTTTAATAATTTCATATTTTTATTCCTCCTATTATTAATCATCTGGTGTAATTGAATCTAAAAAATTTATCTTACAATTAACTTTTTTAATAGTTAAACCTGTTACTTTTGAGTTTAATAATACAGCGAACCCATATTCAGTTACACCACCATCAGTTGGTGCACTACCAACCATTGTACTAATATATACATTCATATCAGTTAAATTTACTTTATAATATACACTCATCATATTTGGATATTCATTTTCAACTACTACATCTACATCTTCATTAATACTTTCATAAAAACTTGCTACCATGGCACTTGAGCCATCTGGAAATATAGATAATGTTCTTTCTACTGTTTGATAATGATTAACTAAATCGATAGTGAAATCTTTTGTTAATGTTTCACCTTCTTTTTCAATTACAGCTCGTAAAACAACTGTTTGCTTATAATTTTGAAGTGTAACTTTAGCAACATTTCCTTCAATTTCAATTCCTGTTCCGGATACAACATTCCATGTAATACTTGAACCACATTTTCCTGTAGTTTCTAACGGAAAATCATCACTATATTCCTCATTTAATTTTAGATCCCTTTTATCGATATAAATTGATTGATCAACATCCATAAAATTAACAATTTGAGTTACTATCATTTCATTAATTACTTGATTTAAACTTTCAGCATTTAATGGTGTTCCTTCTTGTGTTAATCCTTCTTCATCATTTCTAATTACTTCTACTTCCATTGAAATAATTTCTCCGGATTCATCTCTTTCAACACTTTTAACATCTAAAATTTTATGATTAAGCGTTGAACTAATTCTGTCTTTAAATTCATTCATTTTTTTCTTCTCCTTTTGTTTTAAATATTTGTTTTATTATTTGATTTGTACCAGTTGAACTAGTACCACTAACGATACCTATTCCTAATGCAATCCATATATTATCTACATTAAAAATCATTTCTGGATTTGTTAAATAAATCAAAATCCCTAATATTCCTCCAACCATTGCCATTACAATAGGTATTAGTTTGTATGCTTCTTCTTTTTTCTTAAATATCACTTTGTAAATTTCTCCTAATATATAGCAGCATACGACTATAATAGGCACACTTGTAAAATCCATTTTGTTTTACCTCCTTTCAAAACTTAATAAGTATTTAACTTAAATTGGTGTTAACTTCTTTATATATTTAATCATCTTTTTACCTCCTCACCCTAGTAACATGCAAAATGTGTTAAAAAAACAACCACCTGAATTAAATTTTTTTTATTTTTTTTATAATTCATCTACTCTTTTAATCACATTAGCAACTGCTTCTTCCACTTTTGCAAGTCTTTCAACAACATTACGATATCTTTCATCAACCTTGTTTAGGTTCTTTTCTACCCGATCTACACATGCTTTTATATAACCAATGTCAGATAGAATTGCTCCTTCATTCTTGGCCTCAGTATGTTCATCTTTTACTAAATTACGCCTACATGCAAGGTATGCAAAAAAAACACTTGATATTGTTCCTATAACTCCTATAATAGAAACTACAACTGTAAGTTTTTCCATTGTTTTCACCTCCTCACCCTAGTAACATACAAGATGTATCAAATAAACAACCATCCAAAATAAAAAAAGTGAAAAATTTTACTTTTCCACTTTCTCATATACTTCATAATACTTTTTCAGATATCTTTTATAAAGCCTTTTTAATCTTTTACTAACAGCTTGTTGTGTAACACCTAATATTTCAGCAACTTCTTTTCCAGTTATAATTTCATCATCTTTAATAAAATTATATAAAAAAGATCTGTCAGTTTCATCTAGTAAATTAATATCAAACACTATTTTAGTTTCTTCTTCTATATCAGGGATTAAATCTATATATTCAATATCACTTGATGTAATGTTGTTTAAACTTATTATTTTATTATCATTAATTTTATTTTCTCTGACAAAATAATTTACTTGATTAGTTAATGATTTATCTAAATATTTAAAAAATTGATTTTCATTACAAAATAGTTTAAATTCAAATATAAAAATATTATAATCATTTAAATTTTCAAATGCTTTATTGAATAAATCTGCACCATACTTATCAATAAAACCTAATACATATTTATTATTTAAAACATCATTAACATTGTTGTAATTATGTTCTAACAATAATTTAAGCGTATTTAAATTAAATAGTTCTTCATTAATTGGCTTAAAATTCTTAATTCTGAATTTATCTATAACTCTAACAAGGCATACTAATAATTCTTGTCCCAAATCATCTCTATAATAAACGGCGACTTTTCTTTTATGGTGATCAATTAAGTCAGTTAATTCATCAACTAAATCTTGAAATATAAAATCTGCTTGTGATTCTTTATAATCTATTACAAGTTTTATTATACGATTCATAACTCCTCCTTTATTTTTGAGGAGTGACGATATTAATTATTATTTTAATTGCTATGCTCCTCAACCAGGTAACATGCAAAGAGAAGCAAAAAAACAACCACCTTACTAAAATTTTTTATTTTTTTTATCCTTTCCATTAATCAAATAAATAAAAAGCACCTTTAAACGCACAAGGCCTAAAGATGCTTCCTTTATATAGGTACAATTTTACTAAATTAAAACACCCTATAAATAGCTTTAACAATATTGAATTGATTTCTAAATCGCCCTACATACATTTTTTAATATTACTCTTCAAAAGATACTTGTTCATTAACAGTAAATACTCCTACTAATTCGTCAGTAACATCACTAACATATCCTGTAGAAGTAATTTCATCAGTAATGACAATTGTTATAATACCTAATGTATCATTTTGTCCTGTACATACTTCATATCCATTTGGATTTTCTTCATTGATTATAATTACAGTACATGTTTCCGCTATTTCTTTTTCACCATTGAATGAACATACAACATATCCAACATTTGTTTCTTCATTAATTTCTACATAATAGCTTTCATCTTCTAAAGAACCATAATACAACACCTAAATCATTATCTTCATCTCTAATAATTCTAGCCGCATTAACATCAATTGTTCCAATAGTACAAAGTAAAAGTACTAATAATAAAAAAACAACAAAAAAATAATTTTCTAAATTTTTTCATTTTATACCTACTTAAGTACACTAATATTATACATTATTATCCAAAAAATGTCAAACTTATATCGTTTTGATTAAAAAACGTGTGTTTATTTATTTAAAATTATTGACAGTATTTTATTTATTTAAAATTATGAAAGCGTTAATATATCGCCAACGTTCTCTTCTATATGCTTTTACCTATATTTACTCCTGTTTTGGATAAAGAACTGACAAAGGCCTTAAAACATGCTTAAAAATTGGCAATGATACTAATATTCAAATCTCCTTGTTCCTAAAATTTGAAATTAGTTCAACTCCCCAGTCTAGCCGTAAAAAAAGAAGGTTCAACTCCCCGTACAGCTCTACACTTTTTAAATAAAAAAGAGCTATTTTCAGCATTTCATCATAGCAAAACTATGAATTCTTGTGAAAATAGCTTATTTTTTTTAAAGTCTACAAAAGACTTTTTGACCTATTTTAATGGTACACCCTTAGGGACTCGAACCCTAGACCCACTGATTAAGAGTCAGTTGCTCTACCAACTGAGCTAAGGGTGCATCTAACTTACTAAAATAGTATACTATAATTTTGACTTTTTTGCAATTAAAACGCTAAAATTATCATTTATAAAAAATTTATATAAAAAAATATTAAGCATATCATTTAAAATATGCTTAATATTTTAAACTATAATATTATTTTTCAACTACATAGGTAATGTTACGCCATGTATTATTGATAACGCTAAGGCTATATTCACAATACACATTTTCAACATTTGGATCATTACATACAATATAAAGTACATCATCAATATACTTATAACCAATTGCAACTATCAAATGACCAGCAGTTGTATACGTTTTTTCATTTGAAATCATCGTACCTTTAACACTTAAGGCTACTGGTCCTACATATGCCAAATGATAAATTAATTCATCAACAGAATACATCCTTGCAACATAAGAATTTAACCCATATCCACCCATTGTAACAGTATTATATACCCAATTCCCATAAATATTATTACCATAGTCGCGTACAATACTTGCGATATAGCGATGTTCATATTCTGCATCAAAACTGCTAAAATGAAAACCATGGTACTTAAGCAACATTGTTGTTGAAGTTGCACTACAAATACTATTTCCTATGACAGGTACGGCACCTTGATACAATTTAGGAACATCATAAACAACTTCTTTAGGCAAATCTTTGGTGTCAACATAATAACTATAATCAGGAATGGATAAAGCAAAACTAACTAAAGATAATTTAGGACTAGCAACATTTAGAGATGTTCTATTTAGAGTTACTGAATACTTCATACCTGTAGCTTTTTTGTTATTTAAAACCATCACCTCATCAGTACTTAACTTAATGATTCCATTATTTTGATCATAAGATGCATTTTGAAGACCTAATCCCCAAGGACTATAGGTAATATATTCGCTCCATACATCATCAACTTTCACACTTATTTTTAATTCACAAGTAGCATCTGTTGATGAAATCGCTGACCAAGAACCTACTAAAGATGTAAAGCCTAAAGTATTTATTTCTTTTGAATAATATGTAGCAGTCACAGTATCATCGGCAAGAACTAACCTATCATTACTAATACTTAAATTCTCTTGTGTATTGATATCAAAATCTTTAGCATATTCAATAATCTGATGATTCTTAACATCTGGCTCATATTTTGCCAATTTTAAATCAAAAGTTTTTTCCATTTCCTTTTCTCCTAATTTTAAAATAACTGTCATAGATACTATAACTTCTTTATCTTGTAAAGTGACAATTCCCTCATTTGTTAAACAATCAGGATCACTAGATATATAAGTTGCTACAATCCCATAATTAAAATTTGTTTTCAAATCAAGATTGCCACTAACCATTTCCGGAAAAGATATTTTATCCATTTCCATTTGTAGTTTTTCATCATCTGTATATCCTAAAATTACTATATTATATGTAACTTCTTTTGAAAAATTATGAAAATAATAGGTTGCAATCAGTGATACTTTTTTATTACTAGCATATCTTTCAACTATTTTTCCTTCTGAGGTAAGCAAATAAGTATTTGTAGTTTTCCATTTGATATCTACTCCTTCAATTGCAATAGGAAGTGTTATATCTTGCATAATTTCACTTGGAATTACTACACTTTTAATGATATCATCAACATAGGCTTCAGCATCTAGCATTGGAATATCTTCTTCTTCAAAATAATCACATCTAGTACATTTTCTTTTTTTCTTACCATTTTGGGTATATGTTGCTTCTATAATTTCCCAATCTCCTAAATTATGTCCTAAAGCAGGTATTTCAACTTGTTGTTCAAGAATTGTATTACAAATCGAACATTTTGTACCATTACTTAAACCAGAATTAGTACATGTGGGACTAAATCCATACATAGTTTCCAATATATGTTGATGTTCATTTTTATGATTATCATTATTACAGCTTGTCACTAAAAATATCAGAAACGTTAAACCAATAAATAAAATTACCTTTTTCATATTCATACTCTTTTCCTCTTTTTTGTTATATTATATCATTATTTTTCATATAATACAACAAAAAGATTTATAAATCTGAATTGAATTATTTGACTAATAAGCTAAAATTTGATATAATATTAAATGCTTGATTATGGCTCTGTAGCCAAGCGGTAAGGCGTGGGTCTGCAACACCCTGATCACCGGTTCAAATCCGGTCGGAGCCTCCATCTTTATAAATCTAAGTCTTCAAAAAGAAGACTTTTTTTATTTATATATCGTTTTGCAATGTCTATATGACACACATATGTAGATTTAGATTACTAATAAAAAACATTTGACACTATTACTAGCATCAAATGTTTTTATTATCCCCAAATCATTTCAGCAAATTCAGGATAGTCGATAAAAGGATTACGATTTCCCTGAACTTCATATGATCTTTCATTACGAACTTTCTCAAATTCATCAACTGGATCACTATTGTGCCATTCTAATAAAAGTTGCATAGAAGAGATAACATTCGTGATTGGATAAGATGAATCAGTTTGAGAATATCTAATTAACATATACATATAAATTCTAGCAATATCACCTTTAACAGAATCAATTGGTTCATATAAATTGCTATTATAGTATCCACCAGAAATACCATTTGTATATTGATTATTCTTTCCTCCTGATACAATTCCCATTATTAGATTTCCTCTTCTACTATTGACCGCCACATCTTCAGGTCGAATATGGTGAATATCTGCTCCTGCTCCACTTGTTTTAAACCAACCTCTAGATTTTGGCCATATATGTTCACGATTCCAACTACTACTTGCTTTGACAGAAACTTTACCATAGAATAAAATTATATTACCTGCAATTTCTGGATCAGCATCGGTATATGGAAGACCATTTGCTGAAGTTAAAAAACTATAACTCGTATTTTTTACATTTGTAGAAATAATACTACGTAGTTTATTTTTAAGAGCCATGCCTGTTAGATTCTTAACTTCTAAATAATATTCACTTAATTCAATATCTTCACCATCAGGATTATCACTTTTTTTCCAAGAGGCTACTAAAGTAATATTAGAAGTAACTGGTGTATCAAAATCATACACTACACCATTCAATAACCAACAAACAAATACATATCCAGTTTTTCTAGGTTTAGTAGGCTCACTTGCACAATTACCACTCGATACAATTTGAGTTGTAACCTGAGTTCCACCATTAGTATCGAAAACTACATTATATTTGGTGTTTGAAATATCGCCACTACCATTAACTGAAAAAGCAACAGCCTCACTTGCTTGTGAATTTAAAATATTACTATCTCTTTCTGCAATTGCTTTAATCGTAAGAGCATATTCACCTTTACTTAAATCTTTTAATAGAATACCTGTAACTGCTTCTTCACTTGATACATCAATTCTACTATGATAAACACTATTCTTAAAAATCGTAATCTGATAATTTTTTGCTTCTTCGACTAAATCAAAAAATAAAATTGGATTACCGCTATACTCAACCAAACGAATATTTTGTGGCGTTTCCAATTGAATAATATTCGGATTATCGCTACCTTCATTATTACCCGTTGTATCACAGCCAACCATTAAACTACAACTTAAAATTGCTATTATAAATAAAAATATCTTTATTTTTTTCATTTCAATCACCTTATTATATTATAACAAAATTTCTCTTTTTTCGCAAGTTAATTTCTCTTTTTTTATAACTTCTTTAAAATCATTATAAATTGGTGCTTTTATATCAATTTTCTTACCCAAAATAGGATGAACAAAACTAATATGATAGCAATGTAACATTATTCTTGATTTGATTCTTGCTCCATATAATTCATCACCATAAATTGGATGATTGATACTAGAAAAATGTACTCTAATTTGATGTGTACGTCCAGTTTCAATTTTTATCTTGACTAAAGAATAATTTTGGTTATGAGATATAACTTTACAAATTGTTTTGGCCGATTTACCACCATTTTTAGTGACAATCATTTTACCATTATGATGACGATCTTTTGAAATTGGAGTTGAAATCACTATGTCTTTTAAAATATTTCCTTCAACAATTGCAAGATAATTTTTTAAAATCTTTTTTTCTTCAAATAACTGTTCCATAGCACTTTGCGTAATCAAATCTTTAGCATAAATTAAACATCCTGTTGTGTCCATATCTAAACGATGACAGTGTCTAATAGTACAATTTATCTGTTTTTTTTGATAATAAGCAGCAATAATATTTGCCATCGTACCATTTTTTTCTTTATTATCAGGGTAAATAATGTAACCCGATGGTTTATTAACAATTAGTAAATATTCATCTTCATATAAAATTTTAAGATTATAATCAAGTGGCAAATAATCTAAATTTTCAAAATTACTAATATCAATCATTAAATAATCATTATTTCTTAAAACTGAATTCTTTGATGCAAGTTCACCATTAAGGTAGCAACAATTATTAACAAATAAATAATTCATCTTATTTTTAGAAAGATGGATACTTTGAAAAAAATTTTCTAGTGTGTGATAATCTAAATTTTTTCGAATTTTCATTATAAAATAACGTTCATTTTTTAAATAATTATTCATTTTAATACCTTATCTAATTTTTATTATATATTATATCATTTTTTCCTTTTTTATAAAAAGATAAACCATAAATAGAAGGTCTATCTATTTATGGTTTTATGCTTGTTTTAATTGATCTGCTGTCATAAAATTAACAACAACACTCTCTGTTTTATCTAAGGTTTCGTGAATGATATTGATAATATCAAGTGCAGCAGTAGCACTAGATTCATTCGCAATAACAATTACTTCAACACCACTAGCAGTGCTATGAACAAAAGCGTCTGAATAGCCTAAATTCATTACTTTAATCTCTAGTAATACTTCTTGTTCAGAAATTGTTGATAATTGCTCTTTTTCTAAAGTTGCGGCAGTCTTACTAACAATTGTCGCATTTTCGTCAGCAATAATATCATTGAGATCTGCAATTTTTTGACTTCTTTCATTTCTAATAGCCTCTCTCATGCTAGCCAATACTTGATTTTTAGAATTTGTAACAATTATAGTTGGATCATCAGTTTTTTCTGCAGTTGGGCTCTTAAAATACCAAACAGCTAACATTGTAATTAAGGTTAAGAAGATTAAAGCAAGTTGATTTTTTTTCATAAACTAATCCCCCTTTAGTCAATATACTATATGAAGGATAACTTCAATTTATGATTTTTTTTAAATTTTTTTATTCGACATGATAAGCATCGTCTGATTTTATTTTTCTAAAAGTTATAGTAGGTTGCTCAATTTTAGGTTTATTATTATCATTACTATCATCTTTTTCTTCATCATCTTTCGGATTCAATAAATTAGGATCAGTATTAATTCTAAAAGTTACAAAAATATAATAAATTAATTCAATAATTAATAAAATAAACATTAAAGAATCAAATCTAATAAAGAAACCCAAGACAAAACCTAAAATAGAGGTTATAATATACGTTATTGAACAAATTGCATAATATTCTTTAAATTTATTCATAACAAATTTACGTGATAATAACCAAGTTATTAAAACCCAAACTAGTGGGAAAATAATATTAATTATAACAACAAAAACAGAATACATACTCTTTTGAATATTTGCATCCGCTTCTGCCATCAATTCTACATAATTTGTTAAAACATATTTTATATCTTTATTTTGACCAAAATTAACAGAATCATTTTCATCATTTATTCTATCAATATTAATATTACTATACACATATTCACCATTATAAATGGCATAGCGCATATCATCTTTAATTCTTCTTTGAGCCGAAAATTCTTTTCCATCAATTATAGTTTTAGCATCTTTGGTTGTTTCCGTTGTCCAAAGACTAGTATCATAATTACCATATTGATTTAAAATAGGTCCATTTTCATCTATTACTTCTGAAGCATCAGTTGGCAAATAATATTTATATTCTCCATTTTTATCCATTTCATATGAACCATATCTAGTATTAGCATTGTCCACCCATTTACCATTACTATCTTTTTCTTGTCCTAAATCGTACAAATAATAAAATGATTTTTTAGTAAATATATAAAGAAGATAGGTAGTCTTGTCCTCACGAGTTTGAGTCATATACCCTTTTAAATCAAAAAGATCTTTATCAATTGATTTTGAAGGATTATCGCCAAATAAATCACAAGCTTCGTCAAAAACAATATTCAATTTTAATTGATTTTTTTTGCTATCTTCAAATAAAATTTCAAAAACGCCTTGAAAACTATCTGCTTTTCCATCTTCTCCTACTTCATCAACATCTAAATAATATCCGCCACTATTTGATTTAGCAATTCGATATTTTGGTAGTTGAATCTCATTTACCACCTTATAATCATTTTCCTCAAAATTGATACTACCAATCATATCTTTCATAAAACGTTCAGTAGATAAATTTACTGAAAATAATAATAAAAAAGCTGATAATATAAAAACTAATACAGAATATATAATTTTCATACTATGATAACGATACATTTTTCGAGGTAAAATAATCGATAATAGAAATTCTTTTACTTTTTTCATAATAATCTTCCTTTCAATTTCCACATTTCAACATATTTAATTTTTATCGATTATTAAACATGTTAATTCATTTATCAATTCAATATCACATTCTTTAGGAATCTCCTCAAAAATTACAACCTTACCATATTCATAGTATGCTTTAAATAATTTTTGATTAAATGGATTATTACTAACTAATGAATTGACTAATTCATTTTTTCTAATCAAAATGGCATCAGCCAACCTTAAACAAATATTATATTCAAAACTCATAAAAATGCTAGAGTCTATAATTATTATATAACCTAGTTCTTTTATCTTAATAATCGCATTATAAATACTTTCTACTGATTCATTAAAAATTTTAGCTATATGCAAAATAATTTTAGTCTCAGGATACTTGATAATAATTTTCTTTAATTGTTCATATATTTTTCTTTTGGAAAGAGATTTAGTCAAAATAGTAAAAACAGGTTTCTCAAAATCTTTTTTTAAACTCATATCAAGCATATTTATCATAGCATTCTCAAAAATTTGATAATTAGCAATACTATAATAATCTGGTAAAATAGGGTTTACTATTCGACCAATCGTTTTCATTGTATCTGCTTTAATTATTATCTTCATTTTATTTTCAAAAACATAGTCACATTCTAGTTTTTGAAAATTTTGCTGATAACAATATTCTTTATAGTGATTTAAATTAAATTCTGTTGGCAAAACATCATTTAAATATAAAGAAAGTTTTTCTAAATTCGTTTCTAACGATAGATTTTTAGGAAAATTTATTAATAAAAAATATTCTTTTTTTAGAATAAAACGTAGATCAATTTCTTCTTTTTTCTTGATTTCACGATTAACAACAATACCAATTGTATTTTTATCAATTTGATAGAATTTACAAATACTATCAGGTATTATTTTTCTAATAGCCATTAAATATTTTTTTGAAAATTCAATTATAGGATAATTACCTTCTAAATCTTTCGCAAATATAAAAGCATAATTTTGTTTAAAATGATGGCTATTTATTAACTCAAATAAATATATTTCTACATTATTGTCTGAATCATTAAATAAACTTTTTGCTAAATAATAAATTTCCATCTTATCATTTACAATTTTCTTAAACACTGAAAAATGCTTTTTTAATTTAGGATATTCTTTATCATTAATTGAAATAATGTCTTTAGAGTACTTATAATCATCTTGAAACTGCTTATTAATAAAATATTTGTTTTTGGTAATATTTTTTACAATATAATATAAATTTTCATTTTTTATAATTGTCCATAATACATTATCACTATAAAATTTATTTTGTTCATCAAAAAGTTTATTAATAAAAGTAGACCATTTTTTATTAGAAATATTTAAATTAATTTCTTCTTTATTACTATAATTAAGTGCACATGCTATTAAATCATTGTTATTCAATATGGGAATTAATTCTATTGATAAAAATTTTTGTTCTCTAATATCTTTTAAATAATATGGATCATTTATCTTATATTGAAAATCATGATAAGAGAAATTTTTTTTATTTTGATCTTCAATCAACAGTTCAACAATAGTACCTTCTAAATTATTTATTGAATAATTTTTTTCAAAAGTATATGGATTTTTAATATGATAAATAGTTACATCATCATCTTCTTTAAAAAGTCTATTCATTCCCAAAGTTGTAAAAGGAAAAAGAACTATTGTCATTTGATAACATCCATTTTTATGTAATGTCTCATAATTACTAGCCAAAAACTCTAAAATAATATTACGATACATACTTGCCTCCTAATACTCTAAATGAATAGTAACAGGACCATCACAAATAATATCGAGTTTCATATCAGCACCAAAAATCCCAGAATAAATAGGAATACCTAATGATTTTATTTTTTGATTAAATTTTTCGTATAATTCAAATGCTATTTTAGGGTTCATTGCTTGCACAAAAGATGGCCTATTACCATCTTTTGAATTAGCATATAGTGTAAATTGTGAAATAGACAAAATACTACCACCAGCATCTTTAACTGATAAATTCATCTTACCACTAGAATCTTCAAAAATTCTTAACTTTGCTATTTTTAAAGCCATTTTTTCTACTTCTTTTTCACTATCAGTATGGGTAAATCCAACAAGTAGCATAAGACCATGTTCAATTGAAGAAACAATTTCTTTGTTCACAATACAATCTGCTTTTAAAACTCTTTGAATAACTACTCTCATTATTTAAAAATCCTTTCAATTTCATAAATTTCGGACATTTTATTAAGATTGAGAATGGTATTATTTAAATCGGTTAAATTAGCCACTTGTAATTTAAATTTTGCAATACATTCGCCATTTTTATTTTTATTAAGTGTAACTGATGCAATAGTAACATTACAAGTATTTAGTATATTGATGATATCAGCTAACAAATTTTTGCGATCAAAAGCTGAAACTTTAAGGGTTGTATCAAAAACCTTACCATGTGATTCTTTATCCCAATAAATATGAATAAATCTTTCACTGCCATTTTTATCAATATTAGGACAACTTAATCGATGCACAATGATACCACTACCCTTAGAAATATATCCAGCTATTTCATCACCATAAACTGGTTGACAACAATTACCTAATTTGATTTTTGCTCGATCTAATCCCTCAACAATAATTCCATAACCATTGTGGGCAACTTGTTTTCTAGTATTTGAACTACTCTCACTATATTGTTTTAATGCGGTCTCATTATCTAATTTAGCATCTGTTAAACCCAAAATGCGATTCATTGCCGCAAGTGCTGATAATTCTCCTTTACCAATACACCATAGCAAATCTTCTGGCGTTTTAAAATTATATTTAGAAAAAAAGGTTGAAATTGTTTTTTCATCAAGATTTGTTGGATTATAGCCTAGACTTTTTGCAACACTATTAAACTCCTCACTACCCCTTGCAACAATTTCATCACGTTGCTTTTTGTTAATAAATCCTTTTATCTTGGTCCTAGCATGCGAGGTTTTAGCAAGCTTTATCCAAGCATTAGTAGGTCCTGCACATGTATTACTTGTTTTAATTTCTACAACATCACCAGTTTTTAGTTTATAACTAAGAGGGACAATTTTACCATTTACAATTGCTCCTATTGTTTTGTTACCAATATCAGAATGAATTCGATATGCAAAATCAAGTGGCATTGAACCAGCAGGAAAATCATAGACATCTCCCCTTGGGCTAAAAACGTAAACGTTGGCACTAAAAATATCTTCAATAATACTATCTAATGGATCTTCATGATCAGAATTCTCAACATAAGTTGTTAAATCCTTATACCATTTTAATTTATTAGTGATTTCTAATTGTTCTTTTTCAGGTGAATAACCAGCATTTTCTTTATATGCCCAGTGTGCAGCAATACCTATTTCAGCAACTCTATCCATTTCATACGTTCTAATTTGAATCTCATAAATTTTACCCGCCCTACCAACAACAGTTGTATGTAGTGATTGATACATATTTGGTTTTGGTACCGCAATATAATCTTTAAAACGCATTGGTAATGGTGTCCAAATGCTATGAATAATACCTAAAACTCTATAACATTCTTCTACAGTATTAACAATAATTCTTAGTGCAAGTAAATCATAAATATCTTCTAATTTCTTATTTTTATTGATAATTTTCTTATAAATACTATAGATATTTTTAATTCGACCTTTTATATCATAATTTTTAATGAAATGCTTTTTTAATAGTTCATCTATTTGTGAACTCATTATTTCAATATCTTCTTCACGTTCGGCCTTTCGACTAGTTATTTCACTTGCAATTTTATAATATTCTTCAGGTTCAATAGCTTTAAAACTTAAATCTTCAAGTTCAGCCTTGATTCTATACATACCAAGTCGATGAGCAAGAGGTGCATATAAATCTAATGTTTCTTGTGAAATTCTTTTGCGTTTAGATTCATCATGAAATTGAATGGTCCTCATATTGTGCAATCTATCAGCAATTTTTACTAAAACGACTCGAATATCTTTAGCCATAGCTAACAATAATTTTTCATGATTGTGCGCTAACGCTTTTTCTTTAGTCATATATTTTAATTTACTAATTTTAGTCACACCATCAACAATTTCAGCAACGTCTTTGTTAAATTCTAAAGCCATCTCGTCTTTAGTCATATCGGTATCTTCTAAAACATCATGTAAAAGACCTGCCGCAATTGTACTAGGTCCTGCATGTAAGTTAGTCAAAATATATGCAACTTCAAGAGGATGTTGAACATATGGTTCTCCCGATTTACGCATTTGACCATTATGTTTTTCTTTCGCTACCAAAAATGCTTTCTCAATTAAATTAATATTCTTTTCTTCATGTAAATAAGTTTGGGCTAAATCTAAAATATCATTAATCGTAATAGAACCTTCTTGATTCATAACACACCTCCTTTCATTTTAAAACCAATTTTTATTTATTAATAATTAAAATTCATAATCAATCATTGAAAAAATATTATAATCTTTTAATATCTCTCGTCCTTTAAGACCAGTAAGTTCTATCAAAAAAGCACAACCAACTACCTCACCACCAAGTTGTTCAACAAGTGAAATAGCAGCATGTACCGTACCACCTGTTGCTAGCAAATCATCAATAATTAAAACTTTATCGCCCTGTTTGATGGCATCAGCATGCATACATAAAGTATTTTTACCATACTCTAAACTATATTCAACTGTAATTTCTTCACGTGGTAATTTGCCAGGTTTTCTAATTGGTACAAAACCTATTCCTAAATTAGTTGCAACTGGACAACCAAAAATAAAACCTCTTGATTCCGGACCAACAATAACAGTTGCTCCAACTTCTTTAGCATAATTTGTTAATTCCTCACATGCTTTTTTAAATATATCACCATTTTGCATTAAAGGAGTAATATCTTTAAAGGAGATCCCCTTGACAGGAAAATCTTCAATAATTGCAATATAATCTTTATAATTCATCATCTACACCTCTATTTAATATATTAGTAACTACCAAGTTGTTACAATATATTATACCAAAAAATTGTTTATTTATAAAGAAATTTGTTGATAATTTTATTGATAATGCCAATTATTTTTTTAAATAATTTATTCAACATAATCATATGATAGTTTGAATGGAGAAAATATTATGAATAAAAAACAAAATAATACCTTTTTTATCAATACTTTGATTATCATTATTACCAACTTTGTGGTAAAAATGTTAGGTCTCATCAATAAAATTGCTATAACAAGAATGCTTGGTACTAATGGAATGAGCCTATATGTTTTATCTTTTCCAACTATTATGCTTTTTATAAGTATAGCTGGATTTAGCCTAAATATCACAATTAGTAAGCTTGTCTCAGAGGCAATTGTGAGTAGGAAATATTCGCCAAAGAAATTAGTAAAAAAATCATGTTTATATTCTATCTTATTGTCCTTTGTAATGCTTATTCTATATCTTATTTTTTTAAAGCCTCTAACTATTCACTTTTTGAAAAATGAAGATCTTTTCTATCCACTATTAGCAGGAGCACCTTTAATTATGCTAGTAGGTATAAGTGATGGATTAAAAGGTTACTTTACAGGGATTAAAAAAATGCATATTTCTTCTTTAGGAAATTTAATTGAACAAATTGGTCGAATTAGTTTTAGTCTTCTATTTCTTTATATTATGTTACCCTATGGGATTATAACTGCAACTTTTTTTTGTCTTTTAGCCCTTAGTTTTGGTGAAATTTGTGCCATTACTTATAGTTTAATTAAGATTAAAAAATATCCCATTCAATCATATGACAACACTAGTGGTGAAGGAAAGGCCATTATTGCTATGGCTGTTCCTACTACTACATCACGTTTAATTGGAAACTTTACCTATTTCCTCGAACCTATTCTTTATACTACTATCTTAAGTTATCTAGGATATAAAGTAACTGATATTCAAACAACATATACTATTTTAGATGCTTATACCATTCCTCTTTTGACATTTATTTCCTTTCTTCCTTTTGCCTTATCAACAGCTATGGTTCCAAGTGTTTCTGAAGCTAGTGCTCTTAATAAAACGAATTCACTTCACTATTACATAAGAAAAAGTTTGACCTTTTGTTTAATACCTAGTATTATCTTATCTATTAATTTATTTTTATTTGCAAACGAATATATGAACTTAATTTATGGAACTATTGAAGGTACTAGTTATATTAAATATTTAACTTTTATATTTGTTTGTTATTATTTACATATTCCGATTGTTGCTATTTTACAAGCAAGTGGTTATGCCAAAAAAGTTTTTATAACTTCAACTATTATTCATATAACAAGATTAATTCTTTTAGTAATTTTATCTTTTATACCATATATTGGTTTAAATTCAGTATTAATTGCGACAACAACAACAATGATTTTAGGATTTATAGTGAATTTAATTCAATTGATAAAAATTACTAAATTTAAATTTCAACTTTCCTCAATTATATCTATAACTCTTATATCAGTAATTGGTTTTAGCATTGCTGTTATTCTAAAAAAATGGAATGTTCATTATTTATTAATATTATGTATTACAAGCATTATTGTTTTAAGTTTATCAATTTGGCAGAAACTTATATGGATAGAAAGTTTTAAAAAATACTTTCTTAAAAGAAAAAAATTAAGAGAAAACTCTTAATTTTTTTAAAATTATTTTAAAATTTGAATTTTACCAATAATCGGTAATGGTTTTTCACTTTTGTTAGCAGCATTAATAATTCCAACTATCATTAATACAAAACATAAAATACCAAATAATGAAGAAATAATAATTGCTAAAAAACTAATTACTGGTATTAAGACAAAAATAGCTGATAAAATTCCTATGGCAATTGATCCAATAACATCAAATATACACAAAACTATACCTTGATTTACATGAAATCTAACTATTTTATCATTTTTCTCAACCAATAAAGGTATCAACCATAAAATACCTAAATAACTTAAAATTGAAAAAAGAATCGTATTAGATTGATCGATTTGATTTGAATTACTATTATTATCAACCTTTTTTTCATCAATCACTTCTGATTCTACATCTACAATTCTATCTTTTTCTTCCATTTCAACACCTCTTTACTTATAATTTTTCCTTTATTTTTGTTTCTATAGTTCTAGCAATACTTGCAAAACCATAATCATTAGGATGAACACCATCAACAGTTTTTTCATTAAAATCGTTACCTAGTAGTGTACTTCCATCTATATAATAGATATTTTTGTCAAAAATAGAACATATTTTTACAAATTCTTCTTGATAACTACGCTTTATATATTCTTCTTTCGCATCTTTTGAAAAATGAGTTTCTGAACTAAAAATAATTTTACTAATTATAAATATTGGCACAATTGGATAGGTTTTTCTTAATTCTAAAACAAAGGGTTCTAATGTGGCCTTTAATCTTGTAAAATCTACATTAGCCTCATAATCTAACACAAACATTTTAACATTTTCAATTTTTGATAAAATCCGAGCAACCTCAATATGTCCTTTTCCATTTCCAGAAAAGCCAAAATTCAAACATTCATACCCTAAATGTCTAGAAATAATTTGCGTATAACTCATTCCTGGTCGACTAGCACATCCACCCTGTGTTATTGAAGTGCCATAAAAAACAATTTTACCTTCATTTGGAAATAACTTTTTAACTTTTTCTACTTTTCCATCGTCATTAACTCCAATTAAAACCTCTTCAACCGATGCATAAAGGGGAAAATTTAAAACAAAAAGCTGATTTAGTGCTTCATCACTATCAAAAAAAGTAAATTCATAACTACTATAATTAAAGTTAAAATTAGCAGTCCGATAAAATTTAAGACAATCAAAATTTTCTCCCATATAAAGATCAAAGCCTGCCTGTCCAGTGTAGGCCATATGTCCCATATTGAACATATAAGAAAGTTTTACTCTAATTTTAAGTGATTTAATAGAGCCAAAAAAAGCCAAGATTCCACCTGATGAATTATTAGCAAGAATACCAACACAACCATCTAATTTTTCAATTATTTTATCACAATCTTGTGGAAAACGATGATATCTTCGATCTTTTTGAAACCAGTTAAAACCATATACTGATATATCAGATGAATTTAAAGGATTAATCCATCTATAGGATAGATTATTTGAAACATTGGAAGAAAAATTTTTATCAATTTTTTTAATATCAATTTTTGAAGACATTTTCTACTTTTTCCTTTTTACATATTATATCATTTTTAGTTTTTATTTTCAATCTTTTGATTTTTAAATTTTACAATTTTTAAACTATTATTAGAAAGAGTGGCTCCATAAACTTCTTTTTCACTTTCTAGTCCTTGTTTTTTTAATTCATTTTTTAACCATTTTTTATTCTTACCCGTTAATTTTAACGCCTCATAATCTATCTGACCGCTAATAATTAGTGGTAAAGGAAAAGTATTATCTTGATTTTCTTCATAGGTAAAAACACTTAAATTACCATTAGTCTCTAGAATTGCATACTCGACTTCTTCAATGGATCTTATATCTTTGGATCTTAATTGCGTATATAAATCATTCATATTATATTTTTCTTCATTCATGGCCTTTAACTGAATCACACCTTTATAAATTATAATTTTCTCTTTCCCATCAATTTTATCTCTAATTTTAGGAAATCTTAGATCAATAAAAGCTACTAACTTTTGTAAGCACACAATTGTGATTAAAGGAACAATAAAATACCAAATACTTTCATCGTAATTTTCAATTCCAATAATCATTATATCGGCAATCGATAATACAATTAAAAAATCAAAAACACTTAATTGACCTATTTCTCTTTTCCCCATAATTTTCATAGATATAGTAAGCAAAATATATCCTAAAATTGTTCTAAATAAAATAATAAATAAATTATGCATTTTCTTCTTTTTTTCCTTTCCATTGCATATAATTTATTGGTGATTCATTATGCAATATCTTTTAAAAAAATCAATTGTTTTTTTAATTTCATTATTTATTTTGTTCATTATTTCTCTAATTTATACTTTTTTAATATATAAGGAAAAAATTGATGTATCAACAGCTGGTATTTATCGAACTTCCTTTATTATTGGTGCTATTGTTTTCTTTATTTATGGTCTTCTTACAGGAATAATCGAAAAAAAGAAAGGTTTTCTTTCAAGTTTTATTTCTACTTTTATCATTATTATGATGATAATAATTGTTAAATTATTATCAAAACAAACATTTCAGCCTACTAATCTTATCAAATATGGTGTATATTTATTAACATCAGTAGTAGGAGGAATTTTAGGGGTAAATCTTACTTCAAAACAAAAAAAAATGTAGTATAAATCACTTATGTGATTTACTACATTTTTATTTTATAATCGAATATTGTAAATTAAAATTTGCAGACTCAGTTGCAATTTTCAAATAATATATGCCATTGATTATACCCGTATAACTATCTTCTCCATTAATTTTAAATTCTTTGATAATTTCCTCATTATAAATTAAAACCAATTTAATATTTCCAGATGTAATTTTTAGATTGGTATTAATAGTTAAATTACCTGATGATAAATTAATTTTTTCTAACGTTTCAATCCCCGACATTTTCTTAACCTTCAAAGTTGCTTGATTATTTATTTTAGAAGTTACACTTCCAAATTTAGTAATACTTGAATTTTTGAAAAAGTCTTCATTTGTAAGGGTATTCAAAGTATAATCATCATTGCCATTTGTATCTTCAATTTGAGCTGCACATGATGTTAATGTTAAAAACATTGGCAAAATAAATAATACCAACCATAATTTTTTTATCATTTCATTTCTCCTTTATAAACAAATTTATTCAAAGCGATATCATAATAATATCCTATTTTATTGAGAATAGCATTTATTTCAACTTTGTTCAAATTCAAATCTTCACATAATATATCCAAATTTAGATAATTATCGCGTAGTTTAGTATTGATATAACTTAATAAAATGATAGGATCTTTTATCATTGTTAACCATCACGACAATCAATCTATTTTTTGATTGAAATATTTTTTTGACATTAGACAAACTGGACAAGTAAAATCATCAGGTAGTTCTTCACCATAATAAACATAGCCGCACACAGAACATACCCAAGCTGTTTTCCCCTTTTCAGTCCTAACTCTTAACAGTTCTTCTTTATGCTCTTGATAATAACTATATGTCATTGCTTCATCTTCTTTAAATTTATTAGCATCAATTACTTTACCAATAAACAAAGTATGTGTCTCATTTTCAATAGTATCAACCTTCTCCAATAACATATAACCTATTATTGATTTTAAAATTTTAATTTCTAATTCTTCAAAATAATCATATTTAGCAAATTTATCCATCTCTTTAGATGAAGAAAAACCAAAAGTTTTAATAATATCAGGATTATCATTTTTTCCAAAAACCATTAAAGCAAAATGATTTGTTTTATGCATTACCTCATTCGTGTAATTTTTTTTCATTACAGCAACACAAACAAGGGGATTATCACCAGCACTAATTTGACTAACCGCATCAACAAAACAACTTGCACCTTTAGTTGACAATACATACATTCCTTGTGAAATTTTATATAACAATGTTTTATCTTTCATATTTACCTCATTAACATAATACTTTATTGTTATTATATCATACTCTTTTGTTTTATTCAATAAAAAAATTTTGTTACTTGATTAATAAAAAAGACTCCCTTATAGAAGTCATTATTTGAATTTCTATCTATATTCTTGTAAAAGAAATTCTTTAAACTTATTTATAATAATTCCATAGTCATCAATAACTTTAATAATATATTCTTTAATTCCTTTTGATAACTCCTTATTCTCATCTAAAAATCGAAGTGCACTTATCATTCCCATATTGGTGGCTTTAATAGCACTTAAGCAAATATCAAACGAATTATTAAAAGTCTTTAATTTTTCTTTATATACTCCCATCATTCCCGCAAACGTTAAATCATCAGTAGGTTTTTCGTCAAATTCTTTAATTAAATTTGCAATTGCTTCTTCATGAGTTTTAAAAATTTCTTGTATCTCAACGATAAGATTAATTAACTTCTTATTCTCTAATTTCTTTGCATGTTCTAGATAGATTCTAAAAATAGTATTCCCCATATGCATATAAGATAAAAATTTATTTAATTCATTTGTTTTTTCCATTGTTAAATTCCTCCTATAAATAGTATTAATCAAAAAAGAAATTATATGTATATTTGTTAAATTAAAAAGATGGTAATATGCAATCTAAGTCTAATGAATAAAGATAGATTAAATTTTTATTGGCTTTTTTATTAGAATAGTGTGTTTTTCAATATTTTTAGTTATTTTCCTTTATAAAAAATAGATTCAAAATGAATTTTGAATCTATCTTATCAATACTTTGAGATTGCATGTTGCAATCTCCTATGACTTACAAACTTTTAATCAAAATATATTATATTGCAATTATCAATAAATGATTAGTAAACTTTTAAAGTCCTTTTATACTATTGACCATATTCTCAAAAATTGAGTCAATATAAATCTGCTAAAATACCGGTATATTTAGTTAATAATTAATAAAAATTAATATTATTTTCTCATTTATTTTTATTTAAACTATTTTAAATCATTTTCTATATCAATAATTAATAAATATTTCTATATTACCAATGCACACTCTACCTTTGTTACGATTGCCCACTTGTGCACTTGCAACATAGAACCTAAATTCTTTAATATTCTGTGGAAAAGTAATGATATAATTGTTAGGATTGTTTCGATCAGTTGGCAATGTTATATCATTTAATAAATCTAACAATGTTATCCAATTATTATTATTATCCTTCACCTGTAATAAAGCGACACTTCCATCTGAAGCATATAAATATTCGCTATTGCTCCACATTGTCATATCCACATTTATCTGTGATATATTATCATTAAAAGAAAATGCTAGATACGCAACGCCAGCGTTTTCCCTTCGAGGTGATAACACAATATATTCTTCTTCAATATATCCACACCTTAATCTAGTGGTTTGTAAAGTATAGGTATTTTTAGTAATACTACTACTTTTTTCATAGAAGAAATATTGCTGTTCAAAAGCATAATCTGCTGGTGTTAAAACCAAAGGTGTGCTCCAATTAAATAAAATATCAGTTGTAACTTGATCATTACTTGTCTTTGGTATTTCTACGCCTATTTCACCATAAAAGGATATTCCCATTTCAACACTAATTTTAGAATGAACATAAGTTGTTTTTATAAATGAAGTACCATATAGTTGATGTTCATCTTTAACATTTAAAATTAATTCACCAAAACCATACAATTTACTAATAGTTCCACCTATTCCCAAAAAATAACCAGCTTTTAAATCTGCATACCAACAAAAAGAATCTTGATTTCGATCATAATAACCCGTTCTACTTGTGTGTAAGTAATCACCATTTCGTTCATAGCGATCTTCGCTGTAAAAACTTCCCTCTTGATAAGAAAATTTTGTCGCATCCCATTGTACGACAATTGGATCTTCAAGGCGCCATACAGGTAAATTAGTCCATTCATAATATATTTTTACCTTAATTTCTTTAACAGCACCATTTTCGACTTTATTAATCATCGTTGTAATAATAATAGTTAAATCATCATCGGGAATTTGACCTCTTGTAGCAATTGATTCAACTTCATTAAGTGTCATAATCTTATATTCAAATCCATTATTTTCTATAACTTGCTTAGCTAATTCTGCTTTAGTATAATTGCTTAATTTATTAATTGTTTCTTGAGGAAATTTAGCATTTATTAAAATCTCATCCACTGTTAATTCTGATGCCTTTAATTTTGATATTCCTACTAGAGAAGTAATTATTGTTATTCCTAATAATACTACAAATATTAAAGCTTTTACTATTCTTTTCATTTAATTCTTTTCTCCTTTTTATTTTTTGACATCATTTGAGATAAACAATACAATATAATTTAAAATTTGTGAGCCAACATAAAATAATATATATGGGATAATGCCTAATATAGACATACTAATTATTCCACTAATAAATAATATTAGTGATAATACCAATAAAATAATTCCCATAGATTTAAAAATTTTGACTCTTAATTTCAAAAAAATAATAATTATTACTGCTAAAAATAGTAAATAAATGAATGTTGCGATAATAATTGATAAACTTTTATTTTCAATCAATAGTGCTAAAAACAAAGACAATACAAATATGATTATACTAAAAAGTCCTAAATAATTTTTAAAAACCTTTATATATTTTTCATTTGTATACTTATTACATATAAAATCATACATTTTAATTGAATGTAGTATAACACTTATCAAAGAAAAGAGAACTGCAATTACTCCAATAAAAATAGAAGTTACTGATAATTCATAAGATTGAAAAACAAAAGCACTAATTATATACAAAATAGGAGAAAAAATTAATACTAAAAAAGCTAAAATAATATTTAATTTATACTTTGTCATAATTTTATTATCATATTGTTCTATTGACTCTGGTTTCAAATCATCAGCACTTAATAACTCATTTACTGAAATATCTAATACTTTTGCAAGAGTTGGGAGTATTAAAATATCTGGATAACCTAATCCTCTTTCCCATTTACTAATTGTTTTATTAGAAACATTTAATCTGTCTGCTAATTGTTCTTGTGTTAATTGTTTCTTTTTTCTATTCTCATAAATTACATCCTTAATTTGTTTTTCAATCATTTTTTTATCCTCCATTATTTATTTACACTATTATTATACGAATTTAAATAATAAAATGTAGCCCTAGATGGGGAAATTATATCTACAAATAGTAGAAATTAACTTTTTAAAATAAAACTATTCTTAATTTATTAAATTATCTAATATTATATACAAATTATATTATAAATATATAATTTTATATGTCGAAATTTGCATTATTTTGATTTATTTATTAAATTATTAAGTAATTAAATAAAATATAAACTTTTAGTCTATGTTTTTTTACTATTTATATATTACAATAAAGTTTATAATTATATTTTTTGTTCAAATTATTATCACTATTTTTAAAATCAGTATTGTTATCTTTTTAAATTTCTTAACAGTTTGAAGTGGGTTTCCCACTTGCTTTTTATC
>OMGY01000196.1_pt1 | contig 71435 bp, 73 predicted proteins | sample 1674461 | NCBI WGS metagenome assembly OMGY01 (sample SAMN05578579, study PRJEB25193) | human gut metagenome | biome: Human Microbiome; feature: human-associated habitat; material: feces | host: Homo sapiens | place: USA:Birmingham | reverse complement strand
CTTTCAGCACATAATCTTTGATTTCCTGATAGGTTGCTTTCAACTCGGCACTGGTAGCATCCAGCTCGTCCAGGTCTAAGTCGATCTCTATCGTGTCATCCGGCTTCTGTTGGGACAAAAGAACAACTGTCTCCACATGGCACGTATATCACCATCATATCATAAGCGTTCTTTTTTTATCTATCTAGTTCTATGATGATACCACAATCTGCACTTTCTTTCAATGTTTTGCATTTTAGTTATATTCGCTTCTATACCCGTACGCAAAAAGCGGTGGCAGATGGGTGGCAATGCCACCCATTCAAAAAATATATTGCATTGCTTCTATAATATACGTTATCAGAACATTGAAAAATGACCACAAAAAAAACGATTCTTTTCGCCGCGTAGCTGCGGCGTTTCTTTTTTTGCCCCGGGAGCTCCCCGGGGCTTTTTTAATTTTTCACTGGCGATTGCACCATTCCTGCAGAGCCTTGACCATAGCAGAAGGATTGCTGATCACACCGTCAACCATCGTGCCGAGCTTTTTCTGCATCGCTCGGATGGTCTGTGGCCCGATGTAGCCGTCCGCGGTTACTCCTGCCCATCTCTGCATGGCCTTGATCAGATCGGAGCCGCCGGACAGTTTATCAGACCATTCGGCCGCCGCGATGCCAGCGCAGTATTCTTTGTTAGCTGTTGGCTGATCGCTGATCACGCCGTCTACTCCGGTTTTAAAAATCTCCTGCAAGCGTTTGGTCAGCTCCGGTCCCCATACTCCATCAACCGAAATCGCTTTTACGGTCGATTCTTCTTTCGGAGCTGCTCCGCCGTAAGTGCAATACTTAGTATGGCAGTTAATCCAGCCAGCGCCAGAGAGCAACCGTCCCCAACTCGTATTCTGGATTTCCGTCACCGTATAGCTGCCCTTATCCCGGATTACTCCGACGATTTTACTGTCTGCATCTGGTGCACTTCTAATATTAAGCGCTGCATCGTTGACTTTATAGATTCCAGGCTCGTATTTCGTATTTTCCGGCTGCTTCGGCGTGTTGGATGCACCGCTGATCAACTTCTTGAAGCGACCCCAGTCATCCCTTTCCATAATCTGGCTAGGGCAGTGCTTGCTGCAGATATCATAGTGCCGATATACCCTGGATGCCGGGATTCCGGTTTTTCTCATGATCTCCTTGACCACCGCAACGGTATTACGGAAAGCCTTCTCATAGTCATATCCGCTCTGCACACACATTTCCACGCCGATGCTGCTCCGATTGCCATAGCGTCCAAACAGGTTAGCACCGCCATAGTTGACTCCGACGTGCCAGCATCCGCGGTTATGCGGCGCGGCCTGGTAGGCAGTGTCGCCATCATCAACGTAATAGTGGGCAGACATATTGGACAGCTCACCATTATGCTGCGCTTCTGCGTGTGTGCGGGCATCGGCACCCGCTCTGAAATTATCTGTGTTGTGGACTACAATACACCGCGGATCGTTCTCTTCGTAGGTGTTCTGGTTGCTGATAAAAGATCTGTCAATTCTCATGATACTTCCCTTTCTCCGGCAGATTTGCGCCGGCGCAAAAAAGGACGGTTGTTGGCCGCCCTCACTCTGATTTCTGTGTCTGCTTGATAATCTGATTCACATAATTGCTCAGCCCCGCCACAAGGATGCCCTGCGTGACCGCTGTAAAGACTGCCATCGCCGCCTGCTGGCCGGTTCCGACCTCGCTGGTAGCCAGCACCCAGATGGCACACAGTACGATACTCACGCCGCCGAGAATCAGAGGGATATACTTATCCTTTACAGCCTGCGCCTGTTTGAGTGCCATGCCAAGAAAATACAGGGCAACAGCCACAACGATGAGTTCCGGTTTCACATAATTCATAATCTGTTCCATATTTTTTATCCTTTCTTTTTGATATGTAATTCATCAATTTCCTGCTTCATTTTCGTTACCATACCATTTCCACCTAATGCATGATAGGCTTCGTACATTTCACAAAAATTCTGGTATGCATAGGATGGGATGTCTCCCAACTGTGTATACTTGCTATGGTACTCGATCAGCTGGACCCTGAGCAGCAGCATGGTTCCCTTGCTGTTTGCGTCCCGGTCTCTTTTCTGGTTCTTTAGAAGCCAGACGATGTACCCAAGAAGCACTGGAAGTACTACAGTATATGTCTGCATTAATATTTCGCTCACTGCACCGTCTCTCTTTCTTCTTGATTCAAAAAAGCAGGACCGTTTCCGGCCCTACTCAGCTTTCTCCTTTTCTTCTAATTCAGCGGTATACTTATCATACTCATCCCAGATGTCATTTTCGAACTTATCAACAATGTCATCAATTGCTGCCTTGTCCGATCTGTATTTTCTTCCGTTATTGATATACCGATTGATAATCGGCACCTCCGGATGTTTTGCATCCATGTTCGCATCCATGGATACTACTGTTTCACCGTCTACTGTGATGATTCCTGAATAGTGGATATCCTTTGTGTAAGTTGCTTTTACTTCTGACATAATGTATGTCCTCCTTTAAATTAATTATTTCCAGAGAGATTATCTCTCATGGTATCAAGTTCACTTCTGAGACCTACAACCTCCAATTCGAGTTTGGATCTCCTTTCTTTTTCAAGCTGTAGTTCATGCGTTATTACAGCGATCAAATTGGTATATACCATACTATAGGTATCAATATAGCCATCCTCTGTGTTCTTTCTGTCGTGGTGTACCAGATCCAGTTCGTCTTCTCGGATTCCGAGTTCTCGCATGGCTTCCACAACATCCTGTGCGACAAATCCATAGCAAATGCGTCCATCGCCGTCAATCATCCGATACTGAACTGGTTTTAAGCGATCGAACAGCTCTGAATGAATATCCGTCTTATTGATCTTGCTCTCACCGAGTGGAAATATGTTTGTTTTGGCGCGGCGATCGGATGTGACCTGTGGGGAGTTTTTAACAATCAAACGCTCCCATACTCTTCCACTATCTCCTAACATAATCTTTTCGGAGTACGCCTTGGTCGGTGCGAACGCTCCAGTATACACTCCTCCAGACCAGCCACAGCCATAAAATTCGACCTCTGCCTGATAACCTTTCTTCTTTGATTCAAGAATAATGCTACCGTTACCAATATCGAAGTTTGCTTTGTTGTTGGCATCCGAGTAAGTATTTACAACAAAAGAATCGTCAACAGCTCCGGCTATACAGCTTCCAGAAGAACTTGATGTCTCCAATACAGATTCATGGACACCTTTAATATCTACATATTCGCTCTGGATTGACAGAGCCGCATTGCCGGATTTTGTTTCAACCAAAATCTTACCGACACCGCCACATAACTCAATAACCGCATCTTTTGCGTTCTTTCCAAGCTGGATCAACTTATCACCATAATATGCGAGTGTCGTTCCTGCCCGGTTAAGAATCTCAAATGCTGATGCTGAAATCTTAGTCCGATAGCCAGACCAAGATCCGCTGGTTTTATTACCAACTTCCAATCCGGTCCCATCAGTAAACTGCATAAAGTTGGTGGCTGTTTTTGCTGCTTGTAAAGGATTCGCATTAATTGAACCAGATGGTAAAGAAGCTAATTTGGTTGATGTCCACGTCACTGTATATGGACCAGAACCTTGAGTATAGTTAAATACTCTCAGCTGCCCATGCGGTTCATTTAATCTTGTTATAAGGCCCCACGTTGAAGTAGTCTTTTTATAAATCCATAACGACCATCCGCCTGAAGATCTTAGGAAATCCAATCCAGGATTTGAGTTATTTGCAGAGATAAAACTAAACTGGACATCTGTTGTCTCAAAACCTCTGCCACCAAGTTTAAATGTTGTTGGTTGATTTGCATACGAACCTGTGATCTTTATTGTAGCAAATTCGACATAAAGATTTGACTCACCGTTTCCATTTACCGTATGCACTACCTGATTTGCGTCCTTACCTGCAGCGCCCTGTGGACCTTGAGGACCTGTTGCGCCGGTTGCACCTTTATCTCCCTGAGGACCTTTATCGCCTTTTACACCTTGAGGACCTTGTGGTCCCTGAGGACCAGTTGCTCCTTTATCCCCTTTATCTCCTTTGGCACCGGTTGCACCTTTATCTCCTTTACTTCCCGTGACGCAAACTGCTGTTGTCGTTGAAGTCGTGTTGTCAGTATAGGTAATCACTGATCTCGTCCAAATATATTTACTGTTCTCCCATCCAGGATAAGTCGTGCTCCACGATCCGCCGGACATGGCTGTTGCTGACGTTGATTTGTAATACTGTTCTACAATAGATTTAACGCCTTTACCGGTTGCACCAGTCCCTCCAGTATCTCCTTTATCACCTTTGGCTCCGGTTGCTCCCTGTGCTCCTGCAATGCAAACTCCATTTTGATTTGGCGAATACGTTCTGTTACCAGCTCCGTCCGTTGTTACCGTACGGCTCCACATATACTTTCCATTAACCCATGTCGGCGCTGTCGTCGACCATGATCCTCCAGAAAGAGAAGTCGGCGATGTCGAAAGATAATACTCCACGTCAACAAAAGACACATAATCCTCAGGTGCTGGAGTCCAGTCAGTTGCCGTATTGCCTTTTTCGATCTTAAGGTTTTTAAACTGATATGAGACCCCAACATTACTGTTCATTCTGGTAAAATATGTATTCTGTGAAGTTCCGCTAGGCAATGTTGCTGCTGATTTTACAACCCATACCAGTTTTGTCCATACATTCGCAACTGTTTTGTTGTTTACGGCTTTACATGATTGTATCAACATGTTTGAACCGTCACCATGTCTAAACTCTGGATTCATCGATGTAGAAACACTTGCTTTGACATCTACGGATACGGTATAATTAGTGTCAGCCTCCCATTTTGTGCGTCCAATATAAGAAAACTGTATTACAGACCATCCGGATTGTTTTACCGAATCTCGTGTAAGCTTACATGTATTAACCCCAGTTTCGGATACAGATTCTTTGGAATAGCCGCCAGTTTGCATTGACCAACTCCATCCGGTTGTTCCTTTATTGGTATTGGTCGCCAAATTTCGTCCGCCGACGACAATTCCTTCCGGTGTACTACCAACGTTGTAAGCAGTTGAAGTTGTATTATCCGTATAGGTGATGATCGTACGAGTCCAGAAATATGGTTTGTCCGCACTTGTCGCCGGAGGAGTTGCTGACCATACTCCAGTAGGGATCGTAGTTCCAGACGAACTTGCCTGATATGTAACCGCTGTGGATTTAACGCCTTTTCCAGTTGCCCCGGTATCGCCTTTATCCCCCTTACTACCTGTAGCTCCTGTTGCACCCCTCGGGATAATTGTATGGCTTATGCATAAACCTTTCAGATCTCCAGATGCAGTATTACTCCGATAATAAGCAACATGAGCATTTTTTGTATCTGTTGCCGTTCCAACGATCGCGAACATATCCCCGATTCGGCAGCCATTACGGATACCAGATGTACTAGACCAAGTTTCTTCGTGATTAATAGTTCCGTATGCCGTCCACTGAGACTCGGTGAAGGCATCTCTGACTACATTTGCTACAAGACTATATCCCTGTGAACCAGTGGCACCAGTAGCACCTTTGTTACCATATGCACCGATAACTCGTTTTGTTGTGTCTACAGTTGTCCCATTTGTATAAGTAATTGTCTCGTAGTTCCAGAGATATTTATTGCTCTCTGTCATTGTCGGAACCGTAGACGACCATGAGGTAGGAACAGTCGAATTTGACGCGGAGACTGCATAATGCTCGGTAATACTCTTAATACCATTTCCGGTTGATCCGGTATCACCTTTATCCCCTTTACTTCCCCGATCACCGTATGATCCAATGATGCAAGGCGCAGTTGTACTCGCCACGGTTCCGTCGGTATACTTCACAACCTCATAATTCCAAAGATACTTCTTAGCCGCAGACACCGACTGGACAGCTGTTGTCCATCCACTCGTCGCCGTTGTAACTCCGCTGGAAGATGCCGTTGCCAGGTAATAATTGACTACTGATCCAATACTCTTTCCATTGGTGCCATTTGCACCATTGGTTCCCATACGGCCGACACTATATATCGTGGATGTTGTGTCGTCAGTGTAAGTGATGATTGTACGTGTCCACAGATACTGCCCCGCGGATGCAGATGGCACAGACCCAGACCATGTGCCAGTTGGAACTGTTGTTCCGGAAGTTGAAACCTGGTATGCAACAGATGTCGATTTAACCCCCTTACCCGTATCACCCTTATCACCTTTGGCTCCAGCCTCACCTTTGATTTTCGCCCACTTATACGTTCCGACACTTGTAGGATCATCTTTTGCATAGTCCACGCATGTTCCGATATAAGCGCCAATATCCTCACCACTGTTCCCGGTGAATGTCTTCCCACCGTCATTGCTATATTTGATGTGCAGATAACTGGTTTTCCCGTCTGCTCCATTGGTACCTGAAATTCCCTGTTTTCCCTGTGGCCCCTGCGAACCTTCCAGCTGCTGCCAGCTGTACTTCTTCGGATCATCCGAATCCGTCTGTGTAAAATCCACATACGTTCCAATGTATTTTGACGGTGTCTCTGTCATCTGAGACGCAGAGGTCGGATTCGAAACCGCAGAATATTTGATGTGAAAATACGTCGTTTTTCCATCTTTTCCGTCAGCGCCTTTGGGTCCCTGAATTCCCTGGTCACCTTTTTCACCCTGCAGGCCGCGCAAGCCCTGCGGACCCTGTTCTCCCTTAATTTTAGCCCATATATACGAGCCAACTGTCGTCGGATCCGTCTGATTGAAATCGGTACATGTTCCAACATAATCTCCCGGTGTCTCACCACTGTTCGCTGTAAAAGTTTTACCCCCATCATTGGAATACTTGATATGAAGATAGGTAGTTTTTCCGTTCGATCCATCTTTCCCAGGAAGGCCCTGCGTACCTTTTTCGCCCTGTAACCCCTGAAGCCTATACCATGTATATTTTCCAGGATCGTTTGAATCCATTTCCGTAAAATCTACGTAGGTACCAATATAAGTGTTGGGAACCTCTGTCATCTGGCTTGCAGACGTCGGATTCGAAACTGCAGAATACTTAATATGAAAATATGTTGTAGCTCCGTTCTGTCCATCTTTTCCAGCAATACCTCGCTCCCCCTGTGGTCCCTGGATTCCCTGCAGTCCCTGCGTGCCCTGCGGTCCTTGAATCTTTGTCCACTTGTATTTAGATGGGTCGGTAGAATCTGCCTTTGTATAGTCCGTATACACACCGATGTACGTCTTACCGGTTGATTCAGTAATAGAAAAGCCTGTCTTTCCATCCGCACTCGTTGCATAAGCGATATGAAAATACGGTGTTTTTCCATCTGCTCCCGGCTTTCCTTGGATTCCCTGCGTACCATCGGCACCTTTAATCTTACTCCAAGCATATTTCGTTGGGTCTGTGCTGTCCGCTACGACCTCATCTACATACATTCCGACATAATCACGATCCGAATCAGAAACGGAGAAACTGACCTTTCCATCAGAGCTATTTGCATAAGCAATATGCGTATACGTGGATTTGCCACTTTCGCCCTTTGGTCCCTGGATTCCCTGATCACCCTTATCGCCCTGCAGGCCGCGCAGTCCTTGCTCGCCCGGATCTCCCTTATCTCCTTTCGGCCCCTGAAATTTGCTCCAATGATACTTCGCCGGATTGGCGCTGTCAGCCTTGGTAAAATCCACGTATTGGCCTATATACGTTTTATCGACGGCGTTGGTTGTCGAAAAGCCTGTCTTTCCATCCGCGCTTGTTGCATAAGCGATATGCAGATAACTGGTTTCACCATTCGCACCGTTTTCTCCAGGGGTTCCATCGGCGCCGTCCTCTCCGTCATCGCCCTGAAATTTTCGCCAGGTGTACTTGGTCGGATCTGTACTGTCCTCCAATATATAGTCCACGTAGGTACCGATATATTTTCCTGTATCCTTCCGCAACTGATTTGCTGTCGGGTTCGGAACATCAGCATATCTCACATGGAAGAAACTAGTCAGACCATTCTTTCCGGGCTCTCCCGCAATTCCCTGCTCTCCAACAACCTTTACCCAGGTATAGATGCTCGGGTCTGTAAGTACCGGCTGTTTTGTCGTCTGATTGTATGCGATACCCATGTATGTCTTTCCAGCTGATTTGAGCGATATTCCGCCGCCCGTTTCCGTATCAGCAAACACAACCCAAGTGTAAAACGTCCGGTTCTTTGCCAGTTTTTCAAACTGTGCAGCCAGGCTCTCCATCTTTTCTGAAATTCCACTCGATTTCAGCTTGTATTCGCCCAGCGTTGCCGTGTACTCATCATTGCAAATGGAGGACTCCAGTTTCATGATTCTTGCAGACAAATACAGTTCTCCGGTATCGTCTACAATATTCACCGTATCGCCGATTTTAATCCCATCCGGCAGATACGCCAGCTCTACTTCATAGGAAACAGCCGCATCGTAGATCTTTTTCAGCTTTGAAACTGCCCTGTTGCAGAGTTCTGACTTGCTGGTAGTATCGTAAGTGTACGACTGGACGATATGTCCCGTACCACTTCCTTTTTCGGAAAGATACCGGCTCCATTTGGCCACTGCGCTCCGGGAATAAATCGTACTGCCGGACAGATATATATCGCCGTCATCATACTTATACCCTTTCAGATTGATCGGCGTTTCACTGTCTTCCGGATATCCGCCGGTAACGGAAAGTGCCGTAGCCAGATCTTCTACTGAACTTTTTACAATGATATTTTTCACTTCCCGGTTGATCCGAAGTTCTCGCCCCTGATCTACGCCGCGCTTCTTATGCAGGTTGATATATTTGTGCTTGATTTTCAACCGGTCGATTTCAAAAGTATAGGAAACTTCCGCGTCAAACTGCGTGGCAACGCTCAAAATACGCTCAGAAGCGGTGGTCTCACCCTCCCAGGACAGTTTCCGGTTATAATTGCTGACCTCATTGATTCCAATTTCAAAGCCGGAATCGTCGCTGAATTTTTCAACATAGTAGCTCGCTGGATATGCCTTGTCTGCTTTGTATTCGCCAACTGTCTCGTTCAGGAGATCCATACCGGCATCCTCGGCATAGATTTCTACTTCCTGTTTGAAAATATTTTCTTCGCTGGTAATGATCGTATAAAATTCCTGCTCATCGCCATTCTTCCGAAGAATATAATTGCCAACAGAACCATACTGTTTCGCATCATTCCGCGTGCTCGCCGTGTAATTCAGCGTAAATTCTAGTGTAGCAACACCTGCTTCCACCTCTTCTGTTTTCAGATCATCAGAAATGTACAATCCCTTCGGTAGCTCTGTGCTTGCCTGCCCAAGGACATTCATATGTCGGTCCGCAAAATATAAAATCATAGAAACACCTCCCTGTATTTCATTGTGTATGTTGGCTGTGTTGCCCAGTCCGATGCAATGCATTGGATCTGATTCATTCCAGGCTGCAGGCAAAAGTTCTCCCAATCGTTGCCCAACGCACCAAGATCCTGTCTCGGAAGTCCCTGTAACATGACCTCTCCATTGCTACAGTCAGCTGTCAAAACCTGATTTACCGAAAATTTATTCGGAATATCACGCCATTTTTCTACATTGTCAATTCTCACGAAGATGCCGCGGAAATAATTTCTGGTGACAAGCTGATTTCCTGTATTTCGACTTCCCCACTGTCCCAAATACAATTTCACTGTTGCCACTTTCACATTTTTTAATTCTGGAACTGTAAATTCCGGATAACTGCCCTTCCAGAAAAAACGTATTTTCTCTCCATGTTTCATCATGTCGCTTGCGCCATACGTTTGGCTGTATGGGTTTGCATCTTTTCGATGGCAAGGTTCAAAAGTATATGTTTTGACGATACGCGGGTTGTTTCCACCTACCCACATATTCATGTGCGCTGTGTTTCCGATCGTATCGGTTTTGTATATCTCCTGGCAGCAGATCATTTTTCCGTTCGCATCGCAGAAAGCAATCGCCTGGCAGCCCGTCTGCCCCATAAGACCAGTTTCAAACCAGCTGTTCATGTAACAATAGAGGTGCGTCGCTCCCTTTGCTCCATTGGAATCTACCACATCAATAGATTTCATAGCTCCATTCCAGCCGTTTGTGTTTGGACTTACATATCCACTGCTGGCCAGATACAGACCTTTGATGCTGTCTACGCTCATGACACCCAGCTTTCCAGCCGTCTTGCTGTTACTGTATAAGAAGTTGCTCCCTGTATCATCTTTCCACGCCGCATCCTGTGACCAGACATATTGGTCAGCATAGCTTGTTATCAGTTCGCTTTTTTTGTATGTTTCTCCGTTCAACTCATCCGGATCACCGAACTGAAGAATTTTCTTGGAGTCATTTACAAAACCTACTACTCCATTTTCACTGTGCATTACTGCCTGAAGCTTTGGAAAGGCCCGATAAGTGCCGTTGTACGACACAATGAACGTTTTTCCGTCATCCGCAGTCGGATTCACCGTAAATTCTTCCACCGAATACTTGAATGGATCCGCGCAGTAAAATTCCAGCTCCGATGTAATCGAGTTCTTTCCTGCAGGCACCTCACCGGTTCCCTGCTTTGTTCCGATATAATATTTGTCCGGCTCATCCGCAAAAATAAGAGTCGCCTGTTCTTCATCCAGAAGAGCATTCAGCTTGTTATACGCACTACGAAAAGCCGAATTATCTTCTGCAATCAGTTGATATCCAACCACAATGGTTCTGGGTTGATAGCGTTTGCGCCGGTATTTCGTACCATCGGATACGCCAGTTTCCAGATCTGTAATCTCCGTCCCTAAAACTTCCCGGCCAGACACATATAGTGTCCGGTAGCCGGGAATCACATTTTCCAAATAGTTTCCATTAAACATGAGAGCCTCCGAAGGCAGGTTCTGCCCTGGGTACCGCTCTGTGGTATCTACAAAGTTATACATTAGTTCTCCTGCCTTTCTTTCGGTTCTCCCTTGTCTCCTGTTTCTCAATTTCTTCTCGTGTATACGTTGCAGTCGCTTTTCCAATCTCTCTTCCGTCCAGATTAACCGGTACGTAGATGGTATACTTTCCGCTGCTGCTGTACTGGTAACTGTCGTTCAGATCTTCATAGCCTGTTCTAAGGCTCATCCCGATTTCCGGCACAGGTGCAAGCTCTGGAATTTGTATCAGTTCCATAGTTGCCTGTTTTGCTTCCTGGACATGATCCATAAGCCCGTTGACCCAGCCGATACCGAAATAATTGCCGAGTTTATCTGTCACCCGTGATGGGCTGTGGATCTGTGCTCTCGCCCGGATCGCCGCCTCTGCAGCCGCCGCAAGCTGTGCCGCCACTGCTCTTACATGGCCGACCTGGCTTGCCATACCGTTAGCGAGACCCATGCCGATGTAAGCACCGCTGTTATAGGCCCCACCTGCCGATGATCGCATGGTAATTACGATTGAATTTGACATTGTTTCTGCTGTAGAAACCGCCCTTGACATTCCAGTTGAAACGCCATTATTAAAATTATTTCCAACCGCATTTCCAGAAGTCTTCGCTTTACTTTCTCCTTGGGAAAACTGCTTAATCAATGCACTGATCGCAGATTTCGCCTTGTTTCCCAATGCATCCAGCCCAGAATTCACAACATTCACGCTGGAGCGCATACCTGTAAGCGATTTTTCAGCGCTTTTCGCATTTCCGGCGATTGACTTCATACTGGAATTTACTGATTTCAGAGCAACTACCATAAGACCGGTTCCTGCGGCTCCGGCCACCATTGCCGCTGCAAATACGCCAACTGTTACAGCTGCCGCGCCAGAAGATCCTGCCAAAATCACAAAAACTGCACTGGCCGCAGTACCAGATCCAAGTAATGCCGTCAATCCAGCCGCACTGGCCTTTGCGCCAGCCGCTACAAGTGGAAATGCTGCTCCCATAATCGTCAAACCTGCACCTGCCATCACAAGCGAAGCTCCAAGCACCGCTGCTCCGGCAGACAATGCAATTACTCCTGCGGCTGCAGCCAGTGCAGTTACGCCGACCAACGCAAGACCAACTCCGAGCACGGTTGCGCCAACTCCTCCAACAGCAGCTCCGGTGCCAAAGACAATCATACTCGCTCCAAGCTGAGCAATTGCTACCGCTCCCTGCGCTCCGTACTGTGCAATTGTAGGAAGAACAGCGGATACAACAGCCAACGCTGCGCTTGCAATCAATGCTCCTGCTGCTACCAGAACAATGGCAGCCCCAAATGCGATAAATCCAACTGCTCCTGCTGTCAATGCAGGGCCGAGAGCGGCAGCGCCTACTGCCAGCAGGGCGAGAGCTGCAACCATGCCAACCATACAGCCAATAGCCAGTGGGCCAGCATTCGCAAGATTAATGGCCGATAAAGATAACAGCCCCATTCCGGCCGCCGCAATCAATACAGCGGCTCCAAATGTGACAAATCCAACTGCTCCAGCTGAAAGTGTTGGTGCTACGCTCTTTGCCACCAGCATCAAGCCGCCAATTGCAACCGCCATTCCTGCCATTACGCCAATAGCCAGCGGACCGGCACTCGCCAACTGAATCGAAGAATATGCCAAAAGTGCCAAACCTGCGCTAATCATTAGCACAGCCGCTCCCAACGCCAGAAACGCCGGTGCCATCGCTGTTAATTTCTTTGAACCGCCGGACATAGATGAAAACAATTTCGTCATACCAACTGCGAGCCCTACTACCACGCCAATCAAACCGGCAAAAACAGCTATTGCCCCCGGACCAGCATTGGCTACTGCAATTGCCGACTGTGCAAGCAAGTAGAATCCTGCGCTGATCGCCAGCACTCCAACGCCCATCATCATAAAAGCCTTGGCAGACGCTACCATTTTCTTCGCACTACCGCCGCTGGATTTTCCAACCGCCTCCTGGCCTTTTGAAACACCAAATAGCCCAGGTGCGATTTTCCCGAGTCCAGCCTTTGCCAGCCCTCCAACAGCTCCTGTAAATGCGCCAACAAATGGTGCTACAGCCTTAACGATTTTAAAGCCTTTATATGCAATCAAGAGTTTCGGAAGTGCCACCGCTACTTTTGCAATCGCGTCCGAATGTTTTTCCAAAAATCCCGAAACTGCTACAATTCCATCTTTGACCTCTCCCAAAGTGGTAGAGAAATTTTCAATACTTTCTGTGCTGCCAAAAGAACCTGAAAGCTTCTTGATATCTCCTATGATCGCCCAAGCCGCATCGCCCAGCGCCGTTCCCGCTTCCAATGCGTCCGTTTTGAAAATATCCCAATATGGTTTTGCTTTCTCAACCATTGATTCTATTTTATCGACAGCCTTTTCGATCCCTTTTCCGCTGGCAAGCTTTTCATCAATTTTTCCAACCGTCTCAGTTGCGATGCCAACCAAACCTCTCATTTTTCCGCCAACCTGGTTGAATGCAGTAATTCCAAGTCCTTCCATTGCAGACTGCAGTTTCACGACATCGTGCTGAAGATTATCCATTTTGATCTCTGCCATTTCTTTGGCTGCACCGTCACTGTTATAAATGGCATTGGTTAACTTGTCAAAATCCTCTGGTGCCGCACTCACGATTGAAAGCAGACCTGACATACCTTCTTTTCCAGCTAACGTAGCAGCGTATTTGGCCTTTAACGCTCCCTCTGCTCCATAAGCCTTTTCCGTTAAATCTGCTAATGCTTCATTATACTTCTTTTCTGTCAGCTCTCCATTGGCATACTTTTCGTCAAGTTTTGCAAGGTTCTCTTGGAACTGATCCATTGGCATTTTGCATTGTCCAAATGCACCGCGCAGATCGGTTACAATGTCCATCAGAGACTTCATCGAGCCATCACCATTCTGCAACGATATGCCCAAATAATCCATTGCGTCACTGATATCATCTGTTGGCTTTGCAAGATTCGTCAGAATAGTTCGAAGGCTACTTCCGGCCATGCTGCTTTTCAATCCTGATGAAGCCATGAGACCGAGAGCGATGGCTGTATCTTCTACACTATAGCCTAACGATCCAGCTACCGGAGCCGCATATTTAAATGATTCACCCAACATGGCAACATTTGTATTGGAATTGGCCGAAGCCGCTGCAAGAACGTCAGCAAAATGTGAAGCGTTAGAAACTTCTTTCGTAAAACCATCTTTAATAATTTTGGTTGTGCCATCTGCTGATAAGCCGAACGCTGTCATCGCATCTGTTACAATGTCAGAAACGCCTGCCAAATCTTCTCCCGACGCTGCGGCTAGATCCATTACACCTTCGATTCCATTTAACATATCCTCAGTTTTCCAGCCGGCCATTGCCATATACTCCATCGCAGAAGCTGTCTCGCTTGCGGTGTACTGCGTGGATTTTCCAAGCTGTTTTGCCTTTTCAGACAGTCTATCAAAATCGGATCCTGTAGCTCCGGAAATAGCTGCTACAGACGACATAGCATTCTCAAAATTCGCGCCAGCGCTTATTGCACCAGCAGTCAAGCTTTTCAGTCCGCTTCCGATTGCCGAGACTGCCTTGGATCCAATCGCCGCCATAGCACCAAATCCAATTCCACTTGTAAGCGTATTTTTCAGATTATCAGCATAACTGCTACATGATTTCATCATTGACGAGAAGTTTTTATCTTCCGCGCACAAAACCGCTTTTACGCTATAAGATTCTGCCATCTGTTCGCCCTCCTTTCTTTAACAACTTGGATATTCCAACAAAACGCGGATCGCTCTTCTTATGTTTCTTTTCCTTCACATTTTTTAATTCTTTTTCATAGTCGAAGAAATTTCGGAATCTTTTGTATACTGGCACTGTTTTCTTCCCAGATTTTTTCTGCGCCTGGGCAGCAAAATTCAGAAATGCCTGCCGATGTGCCCTGTATTCGTCGTCTACTATTCGATATCTCAGCGCTTCCATCATAATTTCGTACTGTGCAATCGTCAGACGATCAACCTGTTCAAACGATGTGAATCCCAGATACCGGAAGCAGCTGATTGCAACTTCCCGGTATTGTTCTTCAAAGCTCACCTCTTCATGGGATATGTCACTTACTTCTTCGCTTTTTCTTCCTCGATCGTCTTCTCGAGATTCTGGACGCATTTCTTCGTAGCATTTGCATTCTTTAAGAAACCCATCGTATCTTCGAAGAGCTGATCGATATCGGTATCCGAATCATCAATATATTCATCCAGAATTTCTGTAGTTGCTCTCGGATTCTGCCCTTTATTCGCTACGAGTAACAGATCCTCAAGAGCCTCTACATCTCCGTCCATGATCCCTGCCACAGCGTATCTCAGGCCAATATTCTTCTTGGCATCTTTTACTCCGTCTACCGGCATGCTTACTTTCTTGTTCATTTCTCTCATGAATCCCATGCCAAAATTAAACTGATACACCTGTCCATTGATTGTAAGTTCCATATCATTTTTCTCCTTTACTATCAAAAAGAGGACGATTTCTCGCCCTCAACTGTTCTTTTACGCTCCTGTTTTTGTCGTATCTGTAAATACGTATGCCGCTACTTCCTGCTGTGCGGCTGTCACTGTCACATCGCCTTTCTCGCCGGTTCCGTTTACGCCAAAGGTAAGGGATACTTCTACCATATCCTCGGCATTCGAAGTCTTTTCCAGCTCCGTTACGTAACCCTGGAAATATTTTCCCTTGAATTTATTGCTTCCGCTGGATGCTGGTTCATCCAGATTTGCTTCCCAGATCTCGACCAGTTCATCATTGATCATGGCATCTTCAAGAGAGTCGATCAGTGTGTCGCCCTTGGCAAGAATACTGGTTGCCGTAATCTCAACCTCGGCTGCTCCCGGGGTTCGAATCGTGCCGTCCTTGGTCTCTGTGGTATCTGCATCCTTGCTTGTCGTTCTTCCGTTTTCTGTAGTAAAGGCTAATGCTGTAGCTGCATTTTTAGCCGCGTCTTTCTTGAGACGGTACAGATAGACGATCTTTTTGCCGCGGACCGCATCTGCAAATAACTGCAAATCAATTGTTTTTCTCATGCTGTTCTCCTAACTGAATAAAAAAGTCACTTCCACGATGCCGTGAAGAAGTGGCTGGTTGGTGGTTGTGTCCGGCAATATTCTCTGATTCAGGTCCTGCACGGACCACGAAAAGTTGCCGGTATGTTCCAGCTGTCTGCAAATCTGCTTAATCTGCAGAAGCATCTGTGATACTGTGCCGCGCTGCCGCGGATTATCGTGCCAAACGTGGATTGTCTGGCTTACGTTGCCGAACACAGCCGTTTTGTTGGCCTGATCATTCAAGTCGCTGTCCGCCAGATAGACAAACGGATATGGCGTGCCTTCCGGCGGTAAAAACGTGTCATACACACTGTCCGGATACTGTTTTTTCAATTCCAGAAGCAATGCACTGAATAATTCCTGCTGTGGGTCCATGATGTCACCTCGTAAGCTTTTTCAAATCGGATTTGAACTTCTCTTTCTGTGCCGTATAGGAAGGACGCATATACGGCTGTGCGTTCATATATCGGGTTCCATACTCCACGTATGCCGCATACTCTGCTGTAGGCTCCACTTCCGCTGTAAGACCGCTATCCCGGATCTCAAGTCCAATGCTTCGTTTCAAGTTACCAGTATCCACCGGTACCTTTCTCTGCGCCGACTCCTGCAGGGCTGCCCCATTACTTTTCACAATCCGCTTAACATCGTTCATTTGCACATTTTTCTTCAATTTGACCTGCAGCTTCTCCATTCCTTCCAGCTTGATTTTCGGCATCAAACCACCTCCGATAAAATAAAAGTCTGTTTCACACGTAATTTCCGCGTATAGTCCACTTTGTAGGTCGTGTTTCCAATCCGGATCCGATCAAACGGCTTCTGATAATGATTCTGGAGCTGTACGGTCACGCTGCCCTGACGGATTCCTCCGTATACGATCTGCATGATCTCTGCTCTCGTATCCATCACAGAAGCCATTTTCTGCACCTCTGTGACCTGGTCTGCAGCATAGTTTCCGGTTTTCGAATCATATTCGCCCGGCAGGACCCGTTGGAAGAAAACTGGTGTATCATATCTCACAGAAACTTTACCTTTCCCTTTCTTGCCTCCCGCTGGCTGTCCAGATAGGACTGGATATCATCCATATACCCGGCAAAATCATTTTCTGACCAGGAAAGGCTCTCGCCCTCAACACTGTGAGAGGAGAGCCCTTCAGAGCCGATCCGGTTGAATCGAATGACCGAAACATCCAATATGATGTATTCCATCTCTTCCGGCGGCTCCAGACCGCCAAGAAGAAATTTCAGCCGCTGTTTCGTGGCATTCAGAATCAGCTGTAACTGCTGTTCTGTCTTTTTGTCTGTATCTTCCATCCCAAGAAGCAGTTTCAGATCTTCGATCATAGGCCGCCTCCTACTCCGTCAAGGAATCTACTGCCTTATTCTTGCTTTTCCCTTTGCCTGCCTTTTCCGGCTCCACCAGCTCAATCAGTGGGATACCACGCAGATTTTCAGCAGATACAAGCTCTGCCAGGCGGGCTTCGGATACCTTGAGTCCCTCACGCGGGAAGGTATCGCCTGCTCTGTATTCATGGTCATTGTCCTGCAAATCAGTAAAATACTCGATTACTCTGTACATATACCATCACCCTTTCTCAGCTCTTCACAGCTACTGTTACGTCGCCAGAACGAACTGCTTTGTAGTTCTGGTCGCACTCAACCAGCGTGATGTGATGGTCCGCTGTAGATGCAATTTCGGATTCTCCATCCCATTTGCTCCAGTTTTTCACGTCATCGCCGTATTTCACGGTAGTCGCGGATGCCGCATCTTTGTACTTCCAACAGTTTTTCATAGACATCAGCTGCTCTTTTACGGAGATCTTTGTTTTTCCTGTTTCAGATCCTTCTGCCGCCGTTACGGTCAGTTTTCCAAGAGTCTGCGTATCCGCGCCACCAACAGAGATGTAGGCGATGGCATCCAGGTACTCACAGAATAAGCGCAGACCCATAATAGCGTACAGATCCGAAATTGCTCTCTCGTAAGTACCCTGTGCATGGAAACCGATAAAATGAGTAGTCGGGTCCGTTGTATAGCTGAGGCCAGCTTTTACGAACTCAGAGTCGCCCGGATCGATGTAATATCCGATGATGTTGTTGAGCGGAGTAGCAATGACCACGTTTTCCGGGATTTCAGAGCTTACGAAGACAACATCAGCGCCAAGGAATTTCTTCATGTACTCAAAGCCGAACGCTGTCTGCAGGGAGATATCCGCGGCACCGATATATTTATACACATCCAGTGTATTTACCCATACTGCTACGCCGGTAGCCGTTCTTCTCATCTTTTTGAACTTATCTTTAACCTTTCCGATTGCCATAGCAACCGCCATCTGCCAAGTGCTTTCATGGCCAGTCAGAGAACCTGCTTTCAGCTGTGCGTACAGCTTATCCATGACAACGTTCTGCAGATCGGTTTTGAACTCTTCGTCGGTATCCTGTACTGCGGCATCATATCCCTTTTCCGCGATTGCCTCCAGGGTTACTCCCTTACGATACTTGCTGATTTTAATAGTATCAAACGGAATTTCTTCCACAGCGTACTGAGAGTACGGGATTTCTTCGCCCTCTGCGACCTCACCGGACTGCAGGGTTCCTGTTACCTTTTTTGTCTTTAAAACAGTATTGTTATCTTTCTTGATCATTCGGATAATGCCCAGGACATCAAGCAGCGCCTGAATGTTTTTGCCGAAAGATGTTACAAAGTCAATCTCGCGGGCCTTTACATGGATCTGTGCCTGCCCCGTCATGTTATCCGGTGCTGCAAACACCTGCAGCCCTAATTTTCCAATTTTATGCATGTGTATTCCTCCTACTGAAATAATGCGATGTTTTCCGCAATCAGCCGCTGCCGCTCAATCGGGTTGCTGATTGCAAGAATCTGTTCTTTTGTAACAGCGCCCTTTCCGCCGGATCCGCCCTTTGGTGCATTACCCTTCAAAGCATCTTTTACGGCAGCCTGCACTGCGTCCTTGTACATCTTTCCGAAAGCTTCCACAGCCGTCTTGGTATCTTCAGCGCTTTCCGATACCAGATGTGCCAGAAGTTCATCCGGGATGTTGATTTCTTCATCTGCCAGCATCTTTCTGGCTGTTTTTGACATCTCCGAAATCGCGTTCTGCCGTTTCAGATCCGCCAGTTCTTTCTCCAGCTTACGATTCTTGTACTCTGCTTTCTCTTCCTTGGTCATCTTCGCGAGCTTTTCCGCTTCTGAAAGTTTGTCATCAGTCAGCGCCTGCCACTTTTCCTGTGCTTTGGTCACTGCTGTATTTACCGCCTTTTGGACCCTGCGGTCGAACTCTGCACGATTCTCTGCCTGTCCAAGAAAATCATCAAATGACATCTCATTGCCGCTATCTCCAGAACCTGCTCCAGTTCCGTCCTCGTTTCCGTCTCCGGCTCCGCTGCCGTCTCCTTCGCCGTCTGCAAATACCTGCAGGTTGATCATCGGGATTCTCCAATGATAATGGTTGTTTTTGCACTTCATTATTTTTCTGTCCTTTCTGCCCCGTCCCGTTCTGTAATAGCCCCGTGCCGTTGCTCCGGAATCATAGTTTAACGACATTTCGGTCACATCGGTTACACGATCCGGACATGCTCCGGAAATTCATCGGCCATCAGATAGATGCCGACAAAAAAGGAATCCACCAGAGTTCTTGCTCTCTCTGATAGATTCCCATACTGTATATCAACCCAGCCGGGCGATACTTCGTATTCTATTTCATCCCTTGTCAGATCCTCGATCGAGCGGATCAGCGTCCGCACGAGGCTGGAAACGCCTGCGCAGACAATGTCCTGCCCGTGCGGTGCATACATTGCATGGCCGGATACCTTGATTTCGTTCTTACGAACGGATACTTCAATCACTCTTTGATCCTCTCTTTCTTAAATGGGCATAAAAATACCACCGGCCTCTCGACTAGTGGTAACTATGAAATAATCGCGCCAAGTAATGCAGACAATATCACGTTGAATGTTTCAGTACAATATTCTTTTGCTTTCTGCATGCGGCTGTTTTCTTCCAGGAACTGTACGCCCTCAAACGTAATCTCAAATGGTCTGTCTGTTTGGAGCATTGGCGCGTCTTTTGTTTTGTCAACGACCACAAATCCTGTAATATATCCCTTCCTTACAAGCGTTGCAATGATCTTGCACCAATAGCTTTGCGGAATATCAAATAATTTTGAATTCCACGCGAACTGTTCGAGTTCTGGTTCTACACCGAGTTTCATGCATTCGTACAGATACCTTAGTATTTTATACATGATTACTTCCATGTCATTCTTTGCCATTATCGTTTTTACTCCTTAAACAGTTTTATACGAACGGAACCATCTCTTTTACGTCATTCAACGTCTTTTTTGCCTTTTCAAGCAACGAATTTTCGAACAGATAGGAAATACCCTTTGGTGTGATAATGGCATCCGGCAGATCGCCTAAAAGAACGCCATCTTTCGTATGATTAACAGCAATGCCTTTTACATATTCTTCCGTAATCAGGCTTAAAATGATATACTGCCAATAATTCTCATGAATATTATAAGCCGATGCTGTAAGGTAACACGCTTCTGGTTTTTCACCCTTTTTCAAGCATTCATACAGATATTTCAGTACCTGGTATACAATCACGAAATAATCATTCTGAGCCATTTGTCCTGTCTCCTTATCATCAGTTGATAATTAACTGATTCTTGCAAGAATCACAGTAAAAAGTATTGGTTTTTTCACGGTCGCCAACAGGAATCATAATTCCTTTTTTGCATTTCTTGCACAGAACTTTTTCGCCTTTTCTCAAAAGTTTTACCCTCTCATGAGGCGGCATATTCAGAGTATTCGTCATAAACAATCACTCCCATTTCAAATTCGGATATTTATCATTTATATGATTAATTATATCCTGGACAACTTTCTCTGTCAATTCAATGTTTTGATGTCTGTACTCGTTCATATAGCATTGTAACTCTTGATTTTTGGTGTTTGGCTTGTTGATTTTGGCATGTGTGGCCTCGTGAATCACTGTAATAGCTGTCTCACGAACCGTTTTGGTGTTATCAGCATAAATGTTGATTTCACCATCTTCGAAAAGTCCGTCCAGTCCCTCGTCGACATCAACTCCGTACCATACCTTTATTTGAATATCATTTTCCTGAAGATATTCCAACATTTCCGTTCCGATGCTGGACTTTTTCATTTCTTTCATGATATTTCGAGGTTTGATAACGTCTCGCCCCTTTGATCTGCCATCCAATGTTTGGAATATGCCTTCGTTGTCTTTGTATCTCGCCTTTCTGTTTTTCGAAGCTTCCCATTCTTCTGTGGTACCACCCTGCTCCAGAAATTTCAACCATTTCTCATACTCTGTGCTGTCTTCATAGGCCGCCGTAGAGCAGTGGCATCGCGGATGCATCGGCGGCGCATTTGTCCCTGGCATCATATCCTGCACCCTAAAATGCTTACCGTCCAACGCCTGGCACCGCTCGCAGACATCTGCATTCCCGCAGGCAACGTATGTATACTCTTCGAATCCATTTCGGATATAGGACTGTTTCTGAGCTTCTGTCTGGACTCTGGCAAGCTCCGTGACCATGAGCCGCTCTGCATCCTCCCGGCTTGCACCGAAGCGTTTCTGCAGGTGCACCGCAAGCTCCCGCGGGTTCTTACCCTGGATTAGCCCTGTTTTCAGCAGCTTGTCCAGCTCTGCTTTCAGCATATCCTGATACATCCAAATCCGGTCGGAATAGGTGGCGTTATGGAATGACGCATCGACGATTGCCCGCGCCATTTTCCCGTTTTCCTGCACAGAATTGCCAAGAATGCCCGCCTGCCTGCGAAATTCTTCTATTGTCTGCTGTGTCAGCGTCTGATCAAAGTATTTCTGCAGTTCGTCGAAGCCGGATACCATTTCCAGCCCGATATTGGCTTTCAGCAGCTCCAGGCGATTGATTTTCATGGTCGCATTGTACAACCGCATCTCTTCATTCGCCTGATCAGAAAAATCTTTTTCTTTGACGTATTTTGCGGCTTTCCTTCCATATTCTTCGATGTCAAGCTTGGAAACTCTCCTTTTTGCCTCCGCCAGCGAGATTCCCTCTTTTGTGGCGTACTTTGCATAAAATCCATCGATCTCCTTCTGGATCTGGTCTGCCATATATGCATAGGTCTTCCGGATCTCTTCTGCATAGGCCTGCTCCGCCATCTTATTCTTCTTAGCATGCTCCGTCTCACGCTTCTGCCAGTATTCCTTACTCGTCATTCTGTCCACCGCCGCCAAACATCTGCTCCATCACAGGATCCGCTCTCATCTTATCCTGATCAGCATCGATTTTCTTAATCTCGTCCTGTGCATTATCCACGATAGACAGCACGCCCAGCTGTGTTTCCTGGCTGACAACGCCTTCCAGATTCTTCGCGATCTCTGCCTCTTCCTGCAGGTTTGCCGGGAAGTTCGGCGTAAAGTGTGGATGGATCTTCACCCAGTCATCTTTTTTCATCCCCGAGACCGGATTTGAGAAGATCAGACGGTACCGCCGGTTCATACCGCTGGTAAATTTCCGTTCCTTCGTCTTTTCCAGGTTGCTCATCGCCTGCAGCTTATACTTCATGGCGATACCGGAGCTGGTACCAAAATTCTCATCCGAGATATTGGCTACCATGCTGATATGGAAGATGAGCTTTTCCAGTCGATCGATCAGATGCTCCTGTGTAGTGTCTCCATCTGGCTTCTGAAGAAATTCAACGATCAACCGCTCGGTATCTCCATCAAAGTTAATGATTCTGTCGTCCCGGATATGCGCCACATCATCTTCTTCCAGCTTGGATCCAAGAACTTTCAGATAAGCATCCGCGAAATAGTCAACATCATTGGCCTTCTCGCTGATCGCCTTATTGTATGCGTTGATCATCGTAAGCACCGGTTCGAAGATTCCCATCCGCTCCTTGTTTTCTACGTACTCAGATGCCGGAACGCCATCAAAGCCGTGTATCTTCTCGTCTGCATCCCAGATCAGCTTTCCCTTTATTGTGAACCATCGAACCTTCGTCTCATCTGAAACGCTGCCATGAAGGATCTGATTCGAATCGTAATACAGCCGCACGAAATACCGTTCCCTTTCCAGCACGGAATCATCGTAAATCATGAATGCATCCAACGGGCTTAGATAGGTAATGCCGATGTTTCCGTTCTCATCGACATAATACATTTCATAGCCCTTGCCGAAAATGCTGCAGATTTTGGACAGCTCAGCATTGTTATCGTCCTGATCGTTGTACTGGTCCAGAAATTCAACATACTTCGCAACTGCTTCGTTCCCATTGTCGACCTGCATTTTGATGGCATTTCCGATAAAAAAACCGTTCATCGTATCCACGATGTATTTGGCAAAATTAACCATAATCCGGTTGTCTGGCTTCCATTTCGGCTTTAACGGCTCATGCAGGATCGGATACTCCGTCTCGTAGGCCTCCTGCAGTCTACTGTAACGAAATGCGCACTCTCCGGAATGCCGTATAATAAATTCGTTCAGTTTGGCATCCGTCAGCGTCTCTTCCGACGGCAGCCTGTACAAATTCGTCCACACCTCTATATCCCTCCTTTCACTTTTCTGTTCAGCCGCGGTTTTGCCTTACGTTCTTCCTCAATCGAGTACCGAAGCATCGCCATGGCATCATCAAAAAACGGAACTGGCTCTTCGAGATAAGTGTTGGTACGCTCATCCTTCTTCCACTTCCATTGCTGAATTTCTTTTATTGTATTGACGCAGGACGGGTAGATATGGATCCTATGCTGTTTCAAATAGTCTATCTGGGCATGCACGCTGTTCGGCTCTTTCTGCACACCTTTTGCGCGGTATCCCGCCTTCTGCCACATCTTGATACGGTCCGGCTCCGCAGAATCGCACCACATACGCAGGCGCTTGCTGAACTGTCCTTCTGCCAGCCGGATGATCTCATCCGTATCCATCTCATACACGTACAGCTCCCGGCACAGATACAGCTCCCCATCCTTGAAACCGACCTCGCCGATGCAGTTTGCGTGGTTGAAGCCGAAGTCCTGTGCATTGACCATGTAGTCGAATCGTTCCGGCGAGCGGTCAAATTCTTCGACAACATAGTTTTTGAGGATCAGTCCGGCGACTTCTCCCCATTCCCCCAGGCCATATACCCGATACCCTTCTGGATCCACTTCCTTACGCCGCATCATACGTCTTCGGTAGGCATCATCGATAAAGCGGTTCTGCTCGTAGGTTGACTGATGTGTCAGAACATCCGGATCTGACCGGTCAAAGAACACACGCTTAATCCAGTGGTACGCCGATACCGGGTTGAACGTCATCCGGATCTGATAGAACTGTCCATCCGGCAGTTCACCACGGAGACGGTCATCAATGATCTCGAAGTCCGCCTGCGTAATTTCCGTGGCTTCTTCGATCCAGACATCCGTCAGCTTGCCACGTTTGAATGTAATGGATTTCAGTTTTTCACGCTGCTTTTCATCGTTGACGCCTCGGAAAATGATCTGATTGCGGTTGATTTTACACTCCACAATCATGTTGGAGCTGTTAATATGCCAATATTTCTTGTACTGCTCCCCAAACATGCGAAAAATAGCACCTTGCAATTCTGCAAAAGTGCTATCCCTGTTGGTCACGTCCGCCTTTCGAACGCATAGAAGATTTCTTCCCGGATCCTGCATCAGCCGCAGGATATAATTCTGCGCCGTATCAACACTCTTTCCTGATCCAGCAGAGCCTTTCATAACGATATATCTTTTCCTGGAACGGTCAACTTCTTTGAAGCCCGGATTCATCTGGACGTTTATATTCATCCGGAATCGTCCTCCCCGTAGTCAATCGTGATGTTGAGATCCATATCTGCATCCAGCTCAACTTTCTCAGTAAACATTCCAAGGTGTTTACCTAACTGTTCCAACGCTTTCATCTTGTCATTCAGCTTAACTTCCCGCTCCATCGACGTTCCTTTCGGTCCATCCGTCGTCTTGACCTTTACGGACTGGATACACGCCAGATCATCTTCTGTAACATCCGGTCGAACAGATGCATCTTCAAAATCGATTATGTTTTTCGGATTCACAAAAGCTATTCTTGCCAGTTCCTGAATCACCCTATCTTGACTGATTCCCGTTCGCCTTGATCTTTCAGCCATTGCCTTTGCAATAGCCTCTTGAACACTAGCATTTGCTAACAGCCGCGCTCCTTGTTCATTTGCTGTTTTCGGCGAATATCCTGCTCTAATAGCGGCCTGTGTTGCGTTCAGGTCGATCAGATACTCTTCCACAAATCTCTGCTGCTTTGCAGTCAATTTTGCCATCCGGCAACACCACCTTTCTTTCCAAATTTCTGCATACAAGGATTCCCCGCATCTCTGCGAGGAATCCTTGGAATAAAAGTAACAAATCGGAGAATCTCCATCCACTGGAGAGTTGGAACGGCAGGATTCGAACCTGCGCCTCGTGCCGGCGTCTCTGCGCTCTCCTTGAGCTACGTTCCAATAGGCGCAGGGTGTGCACGCCCAGCACCGTACATCATTTGGCTCTGCCAAGGTTGATGCCGACCTTATTCAGTGGCCAGGTTGTGATGCCTGGTCACTGATCAAAATACACCTGAGGAGTTTTTGCAAGAAAGTGTAGGAAATGTTGATCCCTTATCCATTCTCTGGTTCTTACACTATACCATAGGTGCGATAGGAAAAAAAAGGAACTCTTTTTATGTTTCAAAATGAGCAAGCGCCTTCCCGTGAATCTTCGTAATGTTTCGAAGGCTGTATCCCATTCGCTCAGCGATCTGCTCCCACCGCAACCAGTGTATGTATCTCAGTCTTAAAACTGTTTTTTCGGTCTCATCTTGCATTGCCTCAATCCGCTGCGTAATTTCTCGCCGGATTCTGATCCGCTGCTCCATCTGATCTTTCAACTCTGTCAGCAGCTCATCAAGCTGTGCGGCATACTCTGAAAGATCCATGCAGCTGCTCCCGTGCGGCATTCCATCCTGGATCAGTGCCGGAAACATTTTATTCATTCGCAGATCATCAATCTCTTCTCGAATTTCTCGTTCCGCAAGCTCTGCCGCATAGTATCTTCTCAGGTATTCTTTTTTCTTCTCGTTCTCCTCTTTGTGCTGATCCACTGGTATCACCTCCCCACTTGTGTTCTCTTCCGGTTGTCCGATCTCTCATTTTGATCTCCACCAACTCCAAATGTGACACATTCAGAACCTCCCGCACAGCCTTGACCACGTTCCAGATTGGCCTCGGCAGGCGGACGGCGTTTCGAATTGCTTTGTCTGCGGTTGGATCGCGATATCCTTCACCATTCATCTGCCATGCCCCTTTCTGTTCTTCCTAAATTCTTTAATCTTGTTCTGAAACATCTTCATTTCATCCATCGTAAGAAATGCCGGAATTAAATAGTCTGCTTCTTCTGGGCAAATATACACCATTACTCCATAAAATGTGACTTTAACCATTTTCTTTGTACCATGTGTGTAATTCATTTCATATGTGATCTCGTCTCTATTCTCTTGCACTTTATGAAATCCGTATTCTTTTAATTGATCATCGATGATTTTTACTTTTAATAATTTCATACTCGCTTCTCCCACTCACGCAAATCTCAACTGCCACTGGCTGTCGTCGATATTCAGATTCGGCACCCGCTCGCCTACTTTCAAGTACGGGCAGTTGGCCTCTACCAGCTTTTGCGCCATGATCGGCACCACGCTGTTCCCAATCCGCGCCACCTGCTTTGCAACCGGGTAACTTTTGAAATTATAATCTCGGTTAATGATATAATCTCGTGGGAATCCCTGCATCAGCTTCAGTTCTTCCGGTTTCAGCATTCGCAGGAAGATATCCTTCAGAATGTATTTTTCTCCCTGAATATCCAGCACCACATTAACCAAACCAAAACGATCCTTCGTGGTGATCGTATCCAGTGGCCTGTCAATGCCTTGGCAGCTTCCGCCGGATCCGTAATATTTAATCAGGAATGCGGATATCAGCCCGAAGTGCCCCGGCGATGTTGTAATCGTATGCAATGGCTCATCGCAACCCTGTCCGATACCAGTCTTGTAATATTTGGTAATAAACGCTGTCACCAGCCCGTACCGGTTACTGGTATCAATGGTCTTGATCGGCTCCGTTAGAAACTGGCCCCGGGAATCTCCGGCTTTCGTCTCGCCGTGATACTGGATGAGAAAAGCAGTCACCAGACGATTGTGATCTACGGTGGTAATTGTGCTGCAAGGAGAATGCAGGTCACTTCCACAACCTTTATAGTTTCCACCATATGCTTTATCCAGATACGACAAAAACAGCTTTTCTCCATCTTTTACGATATATGGATTCGGATTTTCCACGATATATTTCCGGATTCCATTCGCGATACGCTTCATAGTCGCGTCCGCCAGAGGCTTTGGCCTATCAAATATGGATCGTCCAAAATCTGACCAGTCTATGTAGTCGCCACAGGCTTTCCACCGTGGCTCTCGATCCTTGAAGTGAGTCGGTGCCGGCCATACAATCTCACGTCCGTCTCTCCGGAAGATTGCGTACCAGCGTTTCCGTGTCGTGGGTGCTCCGTAGTCTGCTGCTATCAGTTCTCTGCACTCAAACATATATCCAAGAGATTTCATTGCCATAATAAATTTTCGATAGTCCTCTCCACGACGTTCCTTAATCGGATGACCATTACTGTCAAGCGGCCCCCACTGTTGTATTTCCTCTACGTTTTCCATCAGGATCACGTCCGGCAGAATTGCTTTAGCGTGTTTGTAAACAGCCCACGGAAGAATTCTCAATCCTTTCTCCCGTGGTTTACCGCCTTTTGCCTTGCTATGGCTTGTACAGTCCGGCGACGCCCACATCAGAGCCACGTGCCGGCCTTTTACATATTTCTTCAAGTCAACCTTAAAAATATCTTCTGTTAGATGCAGCGTGTTCGGATGATTCGTTTTGTGCATCAGGATGGCATCCGGATCGTGATTAATCGCAATATCTACCGGTCTCCCCAGTGCCATCTCGATGCCGACGGAGGCGCCGCCCCCGCCAGCAAAGCAGTCAATAATCAGATCCTTCATTGTTTGACCCTCTTTTCGAGAAATTGTTTTCTTTGATATTTTTCATTTTTTTCTTTTGCCCCGGCCGGAGGCTGGCTCCTTTCTGCATTTGTTATTTTTTATGTTTCTGGTTCCACTCGTTCAGATATTCCATCTGTTCCTCGTCCTCCCGCGGATCCTTCGGCCGCTCTGGCCGGTTCAGCAGCAACGCCGCCGCACCAACGACTACTCCACAGAACACGATAATTCCAATCACTGCCATCTACTCCTCCTCTCTGCCCTTCCAGCAGCGTTCCAGTTCTTCTAGGACTGCAATGCATACCCGGTCTACAAAATCCCCATTACCGAATGATTTCGCAAGCTGAGAGCATTCCTGGACGCTCTCAGTATAGTCCTGTTCTTTTCCTGGCCGATTATAATACTTCTTGAAAAATCGCCAGACCTCTGTAAAGAATTTAAAATAATTCATCATGGTAGCTCCTCAATCCGGATATAGATACCAGGCTTCTCCGCCCAAAACTTTTCAGTAATTTCAGATGCCACCAGCGCATCATCCTTCCAGAAGCCTACCAACGTCATGCAGTCTTTTAGCAGCTTCTGCAGATTGTCTGTGTCTGGCTTTGTGATCCTGTACTCTCCGTCCTTATGTCCATTCTTCGGGAAACACCACTTGGTAATCAGCCTTACGCCCGTTCTGTACGGTGCCATAATGCGATACTTGTACAGGTTGCCAATCAATTTCTCCTTAGCAGCTTTCAGTTCCGGCGGATCATAGAACACAGGTCTGCCATTCACGATTGTGACCTTATGTTCCTGATGTGTTATCGTCGGCGGGTTCATCGCCATAAAAAATTCAATCATCTTTTCTTCACTCCTTTAAAGCATTAAATTTTATCATTACTATCCTTTTGCTGCCTTTGTCATCGGGGAGGGGGAAGGGAGACGGGCCGTGCAGCCTTAGGCACGTCCCTCTCCTACCCCCGTGACACCGTGAGGGGGAAACCCGAATATATATACGTAGTATATATATGTCTTCCCCGCAACATGGGAAAGACTGATATTTCAGTGTTCCCCGCACTTTTTCATCATGTGAGGGAAAGACTATTTTTTAGTGTTTCCCTCTAATTTTAGACTTTGAGGGAATGTCTTATCTTTTAGTCTTTCCCTCCATTCTTTTTCTTAACTTTTCCGCCTTCAATCTCGTATCCTCCATGCTCTTGAATGCGATCACGGGCCGTTCTGGTCGATACTCCGAGATAATCTGCTACATCATTTACCGTCGGTTCGTCGCCAAAATTGCTTCCCTCCAGAGCTGCTTCCAGCGCTTTTCTGCGGTCTGCTTTGCGGCTCACAGCATTCTTTTTATTGTTCTTCGCGCCTTTTTTCCATGCAGGTTCTTGTGTTTCCAGTTCAAGATCTTTCAGCACGCCGATCTGATCCAGGCAGTGAACCGGATACTCAAACCACATGTTGACCGGTTCGAACTTTGGAAATTCCCGAAGTGTCCCTTCGATTCTCCATGCCGTATGGGCCTGTACTGCCGCTTTTGCCTCGACGATCTGCTTATCCAGAGCTATCTTCTGCCACCGATCCAGATGCGCCTCGCAGTAGCTCATCATCTGCGCACTGCTCAGTAAATCGTCCTGTGAAAGATCATCCTCCCACTTGAAATGCGCATCCAGATAGTCCATACACGCCTTGCAGATCGCTTTGTTTTCTTCCTGTTTCATCAGTGCTTCCGTAGGTTCCAGCTCGATCAGATCCAGCAGGGCATCCGGATCACGGGCAAATACACCGGAGCCAGAAGCACGGTCCATAGATTTCTTTCCGCCCTGGTTTCCTTTACTGTGATGATGGCAATAAATCACCGCGCATCCAAGCTCTGTGCAGACTTTATCAAATTGGTTACAGAAATTCGCCATCTGATCCGCGCTGTTTTCATCTCCCGTTATGACTTTATAAATCGGATCAATAATAATAGCCACATAGTTCTTCTTCGCAGCACGCCGGATCAGCTTTGGTGCCAGCTTATCCATAGGGACTGATTTACCACGCAGGTTCCAGATATCAATATTCTGCAGATTATCCGGCGTAAAGCCCATTGCTTCGTATACATCCTTAAAACGGTGCAGGCAGCTTGCCCGGTCAAGCTCCAGATTGACGTACATGACACGTCCCTGTGCGCAATTCCACTGCAGCCACTTCTTTCCTTCTGCTATGGCTATACACAGCTCAATCTGCAGGAATGACTTTCCCGCCTTGGATGGACCGGAAATGAGCATCTTGTGGCCTTTTCTCAGGATCCCATCAATCAGACACGGCGACAGCTCGGGGAGGTTATCCCATACACTTTCCAGCCCTTCCGGCTCCGGCAGATCATCGTTGACACCCTCAATCCATTCGTACCATTCATTCCAGGACTGTTTTCCGATGTTGGTATCTACGATGAACTGTTTCTTTTCACCACGCTGCACTCCTGGCATTCTGGAAAGTCTCGATGGATTCCGGTTCTGTGTATCCACGTCGATTCCGTTTTTCTGGCAGACTTCATACAGATAATCAACCCGTTTTCGATACTCGTTGTAATCTGCCGCATCTATCCGCACAATAGCATGCAGGCTCTTTTTTCCGGAATATACCAGGCAGGCGATCGGAAGTTCTAGCTCCCGCAGGATAGCATTCTGCTGTTCCAGCTCCATATGATCTGACTCTACTAAAGCATACCGGTACTCTGTTACATTTTCATTTTTACAGCCGTTTCCATCCAACGGATTGAAGCGGATCCACGCTCCGGCTTCCGGATTGTAGTCACCAAGTACTGCGCCAATGTCCCCTTTACAGTCGTTCAGCAATTCAATCAACTGTCCGGCAGTACGGTCCCAGCTGCCTTTTTGTGGCAGCCAGCGCGTACCTTTTTCATCTGTCTTTTCCCAACTTCCGGTAACATAACCTACGTTTTCTCCTGCTTCAAACAGTGTTTCCAGATACGTGATCAGCTGCTCCGCCGGATTCCAGTTAGAAGGCTCCTGTATCTCTTTCCCTTCCAGCCAGTTTTTATCCACAACAACACGGTCACTGTCCACCGCGATACTGTCGTTCCAATCCAGTTCATGGCCCTTCTCCGGAACCCATCCATGATCCAGGGCAAGCTGTACGATCGTGCCGCCGGTTACCGGTGAGGATGAGCCGGAAAAGGTTCTCCATTTTTTCTCACATTCATTTGCATGATATCTGCCGTAATCTTTCTGGCTCCAGGCATCCCATACAGACACCGGATAACCTTCCTGTTTCAGAGCCATCCCGACAGAACACCATTCCTGATAAGTAAGCTCGGATGGATTGATATGTTCTATAATTTCTGTAAGGCTCGTCCTCTGTTCCATAATTTTTAAGCTCCTTTATACTCTCTTGGATTAATGTCCATTGGAACCCGCCATCCATTTGCCGCAATCCGGTCAATCAGATTCTTTGCTGTCTCGAACTGCCAGGTTCCTACATGCTCAAATCCTCTGCTTTCCAGAAAACGGATCTGTTTTGGTGTCGTCAGCCCTTCTGTACGCCGTTTATTCAGTCGATCCAGAATCTTTTCTGCCTTTCCTGCATTTTCGATTTCATCCGGCATAATGCCCAGCTTTTCCAGTGTCTTTTTCTGCTTCTCAGATGGCGGTCCCATTTCCCACCCAAAAGAGGGAACATAGCTGGACAGGTCTTCTGCCTGGATGGACATTTCAAACTGCAGCGGATCCACCAGTTTCTTTTTACGCTTTTTCATTTCCGCAAGCTGCTTTGCCAGAGCTTCTTCTCTCTGCGCTACGACATCCTCAGATGCTTTCTGCTCCGCTTCTTCGAGGTCAACCGGCATGCCTGCTTCTTTTTCCAGATTTTCTGTCATCTGCTGGGCCACTTCCTCATTCTCACAGATCAGGCTCGCCGGATGGCACAGCTCATGCCGCTCTGTGTGCCACAAAAAATCAAGCAACAGTAGATGGTCTTTTCCTGTTTCCGGGGACAATCGGGTACCACGCCCCACCATCTGACAATACAGGCTCCGCACCTTAGTTGGTCTGAGAACCACGATACAATTCACCGACGGGCAATCCCAGCCTTCTGTCAGAAGCATCGAATTGCACAGCACGTTATACTTCCCGGCATCAAAATCTTTCAGAATTTCAGCTCTGTCCTGGCTGTCTCCATTTACTTCTGCCGCCCTAAATCCATACTGATTCAGCAAATCACGGAATTTCTGGCTGGTCTTTACCAGCGGAAGGAACACCACCGTTTTTTTATCCCGGCAGTATTTCTGCATTTCTTCCGCAATGCCCTGCAGATACGGATCCAAGGCGGTGCCGATTTCGCTTACTTTAAAGTCTCCGGCCTGTACCGATACACTACTCATATCAATTTTAAGCGGAATAGTCAGCGCCTTGATCGGGGACAGATACCCTTCTTTGATTGCTTTCGGAAGTGTATATTCATAGGCCAGTGACTCAAAATAGGCTCCAAGATTCCGCATATCACCGCGATCTGGCGTTGCTGTTACGCCTAATACATGTGCATGCGGGAAATGCTGCAGCACACGCTGATAGCTGTCCGAAATACAGTGATGAGCTTCGTCAATGATGATCGTGTTAAAATAAAAGGGATCGAAACTGTTCAGACGTTTCTCTCTCATCAGTGTCTGCACAGAACCAACTACTACGCGGAACCAGCTTCCCTGACAGGAACTCTCTGCTTTTTCAAGGGCACAGCCAAGACCGGTTGTCTTCATCAGTTTATCTGCGGCCTGTTCCAGCAGCTCCCCTCTGTGTGCCAGGATCAGAACACGGTCTCCCTGCCGAACACACTCTTCTGTTACTTTGGCAAAGACTACCGTCTTTCCACATCCAGTAGGAAGGACCAGCAGGGTTTTTAACACCCCGCTGTCCCACTGTTCAAAAATCGCTTCTTTTGCTTCTTTCTGATACGGTCTCAGTTCCATTTAAAATCTCCCCGGTGTAAATGCTGGCTTGTCCGAATCTTTCGGATACAGCTTTTCAATGTAGTTGAACTTCTTACTTGGGTCTTTGATTCCCGGCTTCACGCCGATTTTCGCTCTTGCCGTTTTTCCTGGAAGCGCATTCCAGTCCATCCGAAGCTCTTCCCCCTCTTTTTTCAGACCGACGCCACGGAACAGCTCTGACAGTTTCCATTCCAGGCTGCTATGTAAGATGTAGTTCTCACGAATTGTGATTTCGCGGTCTGCGTGTACGATGAAGTACACAACTGCCATATTGCATGGCGGGAGCTTTCCTTCTCCTTTGGATCTGCTGCGGTCATATTTCTCGATGGTTACGTTGTAATCCCCCTCCGGGATTGGATCAAAGTTCTGGGAATCCTGTTTAATAGAATCATCCCATCCAAGTTCTCTTCCTTCTACTGACATAATCGTTTTCCTCCTTAATTAAATGGAATTTCCTGTTTTTCTTTCATTTCTTTGATTGCAGCATAGACCTGGTCCCAGCATGCTACCAGAAGCCCCTCGATAATGCCAGGATTTACGACATCGTAATCTTTGATCTTCGTGCCGACAGGAACATACCCTTTCGCTTCTACGACGTTCTCCACGTCCCATTCATCTACGTGATAAGTTTCCATCAGGTCTCGCAGTGCCTTCGGGATTTCCGGATCCAGACTGTTCTCCCCTGCAGGATCCGGCGCTTTAGGCGGCTCATCCAGTGGAAGATTCATCTGTTCCCCAGTTACTTCTTCTGGCGTTGTCGGCTTCGGAGCTTCCGGAACGGGCTCAGGAGCTGACGCCGTTTTAGGTACTTCTGCAGCTTTGTACGGTTTCATATCTGCGGAAGCTTTTCCCTGTTCTATAATGCTCTGAATGACTTTGTAGTCAAACGGAACCTCATCCGGCAGACCGAAACGGTTCTTTGCATCCCAGCAGGCGTTATGTGACGTGTACATGACACGCTCACCGCCCTGCGCTTTCCTCTTCTTTCCCTTGTCATCAACTGCAATGGAAAACGTTTTGTAGTTGGCAAACAGCAGCATGTCCGCCCATTCCTTGATCAGCGGCGATGTCTGGGATGTTGTTTTCTTTCCAAGCTTCAGCTCCCACCGGTCATAAGCTCCCAGCTCATCCGGCTGTTCAAATTTCTTGATCTGCGCATGCGCTGTGAGAACTACATTGACACCAGCTTCTACCACCTCGGAAAGCCGGTTCAGGAACCGGCCAATCTCCTCTTTTACGTAGGTATAGCCGTTTCCATATCCGAAGTCCTCAATGCCGGATTTGCGGTGTTTATCGCAGATATACTGGATACACATAGACTCTGCCCAGTCGATCGTATCAACCACCAGCGTTTTACACACATCTGGATGCGTCCGGATGTAGTCTACCTGATCCAGAAGATTCTGCCAGCTCGTAGCCTTTGGCAGCCGTGCCACATCCATTGAATTTGTACTGCCCTCGGTGTCAATGAATACTGGATCCGGGAATTTACTGGCAAACGTAGACTTGCCAATTCCTTCCGGACCATAAACCACAACTTTTTTTGCACAGGGAATTACACCTTTGATAATTTCCATTAAAATACACCTGCCTTCCATGATTTCTGCTGTGGCTGCTCAGCCTGCGCCTGTCCAACCACATAACCGTCTTCGATAATGATGCTGCATTCATCGCCGGTACTTACCCTTGTAGCGATTGCCTGCAGACCTTCGTGCTCCAGCCAGGAGCCAAACTCCTGCAGTGTCTGCAGATCCATCTGCTCCAGCTTATCCAGAAGGACAAAGCCACACTCTGGATTTAATTTCCGGACAATGGCTGTTGATACCATCAATCGTTCAGAACCGGACATGTTGTCCCATTTCTGTCCTTTATACACCAGCTCGCCTTCCTTTACAGAAAGCCCCGGAAGCGGCAGTTCCGCCGATGAAAGCAGATTGGCTTTCTTTTCCCGGACAGAAGTAATTTTCTCCGAAAGCTGATCATACTGACGGCGGTATTCTTTTGCATCATCCTCCGCCTTCTCCTTGTCCAGATTTGCGCGTACCATTCGATTGATTTCCTCAATATTGGAAATGCTGTCTTCCAGTTCCTTGGTGGACTGATCCACCAGATCAGCGGCCGACTTTTCGGCAGTTTCCAGATCTTTTACCAGCTGCAGGTGATGCTGCTTTGCAGCCTCCAGCTGTTCAGACAACCGTTTCACTTCGTCATAAGCGCGTTTGGTCTCTTCCCGGATCTTTCCTGCCTGTTCTCTTTTCCGTTGATTCTCGCCATTCTGAGCAAGGATGTCCTGCTGCTGTCGGATCAGCTCCGAGGCTGACACCAGATCTTTCGGAGCATCCGGATAATACGGCTGTTCTTTTGCAAACTTCTCTTTCTGATCCGCGGTCCGGCCGATGTACAGCCGGTCCTGGTACAGCTCTTTCTCGTCATTCTCCAGTTCAGCCAACTGATTACCAACGCCGATGATCTGCAGCAGCGTCTGTGCCTTTTCCTTTCCGGAGCTCTCCATGAACTTCGGAAGATTCAACGCCAGAGATTCGACAAAAGTGTTCAGCAACGACTGTCCGGCTTTCTGACCACTTGGATCTGTTACCTTCAACGCGCTGTTTTTGCCTTTACGCTCAACGATCAAACCGTTATTTAATACGATTTTTAAGTTGGGCGGAATGATGGATCCCTCACGCGTTGCATCTGATGGTCTGAAGTTTTCGCCACCCAGTGCCCATGCGATGGAATCCAGCACCGATGTCTTACCCTGGTTGTTTCTGCCGCCGATGACGGTCAGACCGTTTGCCGTCGGTTCCAGTTTTACTGCCTTGATTCGCTTGACATTTTCAATTTCAAGCTTATTGATTTTCACTGACATCTTTCTTATCCTCCTTGCCTTTGTTAAAGTAATTCCACACGGTCCCCGCACTGCAGCCCATTTCGTCTGCAATCTTTTCATAGGACCATCCGGCATTTCGAAGCGCCGTCATTTTGCCGGTATCCAATTTTTTCTTACGGCCCTGTCCTGCAGGGCTTTTCGGGGGGGCGTTGGTTTTGCCTCTGCTTTCTGTTCCGGTTCTTTTTCCGGCTTCTCTTCCGCCTTAGTCTGCGGCTGTTTCATAACCGCAAACACAGCACCGGCCTCTGCAGCAGCACGGACTTCCTGCATAGTCATCCCGCTGATGGCCATCGGCTGCATGACATAAATATCATCATGCATGCCGTGCATTGTCAGATCCACGGCTTCGCTATATTCAACGATCTGCATCATTTTCCTCCTTCATTCACCGATCCGCTCCGGATCCATGTAGCGAACACACGATTCCGGCGCTCTTCTTCCCGTTCTTCCCGCTCCTCGCGGCACTCTTCAATATAATCGCCGATCTTCTTACCAGCGAGCGCAAGAAGAAACATTCCGACTCCCAGGGCGGCGCGGCCCCACAGATCCGAGTCTACGCCGCCGATGTAAATCCATGTACCAACCGCGCCGAGCGCCAGCGCTACTTTATCCGATGCTTTCATTTGCTACTCCTTCCACGCTGATACCCTCGATCTCCGAGAAACGTTTTGCGTTAATGAAATACACCCAGTGTTCCGATGTTTTGATTCCATAGCCCCACGGAAATACCCCCTGCTGGAGCCCTTTGCGCACGGTCTGATGATTAATTCCCATCATCCGCGCGGCATCCATGACACTCAGACGCGGGATAATGCAATCTTTCGCTTTCTGTGTCGAAAGCGCCGGCATTCGGTCATCCGCCTTGGAAAAGTAGTCCTCTTTCAATCCCAGTGCAACGGCGATATCACGCTGCTGCTCCTCAGGCGGAATCTGCTTTCCGGCAAGGTACTGGCTGATTGATGCTTTGCTTTTTCCGGTCATTCCTGCCATCTGCACCTGCGTAAGATTCAATTCTTTTGCAGCTTTTTTCAATTTTTCTGAAAAATTCATTGCCTTATTACTCACTTTCTGCTACGATGTAGCTGGTTTGTTTGTGTGTCCCATGGGAACTGGTCCTTCCTGTGGGACTTTTTCTTTTTATACCGCTTCTTCTTTTTTAAGGTACTTATTCAGAAAATACTGCTGGCCTTTCCCAGTTACCTTTGTAGTTTTGGTCATCCGCACGCTGCCGTCCGGATTGGAAATCACGGTTTCTTTGATCTGAAATAGACCGTCCGCTACATATCGCTGCGTCGGCATGTTCCGACTGGATCCAGTCTTCATGAGGTACCCTTCGTTGCGGAGCTGTTCGAACAATCTTTTCTGTCCGGTATCTACGCCGTTCTGGCGCAGAATTTTCGCCAGATCTCCGATCAGAATGGAGCTGTCACTTGCCTTCACCGCATCGGCGAAGATCTCCTTTGGCTTCATACGCTCATTATCCTCGATCAGCTTCTTGTTCTCTTCTTTCAGAGTGTCGATGGTTCTGTCTGCGAGTTTCAGTGCTCTTGCCATCACCTGCTCCGGGGTGTTCCAGGCTTTCTCCAGATCAATGAAGTACTGACGGTACTGCTTGCCTTTCTCGGATCGCTGGATCATACAGATCTGCTTTGCCATGTCTACGGAAATCTGGTAGTCAACAGCTGGTCTGCCACCTGTTTCTGAGGTTTCTCCCAAAATTGGGAAAAACTCATTTCCCTCTGAAAATCCGTATTCCTTCATTCTTTCAAACCATGTTGTAAATTTTGTTCCAATTTCCAGACCTGCATATAATTCTCTTGCAGATACTGTCGGCTGTTCTGCCTCGTAATTGATTTTTAACAATTCTTTCATCTAATTCCTTCTTTCTATCTTTATTTGTGATTTTGTGTTATACTTTTTCAAAATACTTTACAAAGGAGAATCGCCATGAATAGTGATGTAACCATTATCCAATCACGCTTTCATTACACTGAAAAAGCATATGTGCCAAACACTTCGAACATCGTAGTTATCATCGACGAGCTGATTAAATTGATGGAACCACATTTTCGCAAACAAGCTCCTACATTCCGGCTTATAAATGATCTTCGCTTTGATCACCCAGAAACCGCTCCTACTTACGACAAAATTCATATCTGCTGTATGGACACTTCCTGGTCTCAAATAGCCTATCAATTTTCCCATGAATTCTGTCACCTTTTGATTGGAAGTCCAGTTCCACAAAAGATGCGATGGTTTGAAGAAAGCATTTGCGAACTTTCCTCTTTGTTTTTCATGGAACAGCTGGCCATTGTTTGGGCGAAAAGTGGAATCCTCGGTCATCCCGAATACGCGGGATCTTTTATCTCCTACTGCGATAATCGCATGAATTCCGTATCTAACCTTCAAAATCTTTTGGATGTCTCCGATCCATCTTCTAATATTTGGGTTCATGCTGTTTCCGAATGCTATGACAGAAATTTCAATTTGCAAATTGCCAAATTACTTCTACCAATTTTTCGCAAATACCCTGCATTATGGGAAACTGTTCCCCTTTTAAGCAGGTTACCAGAAGATGAACGCTCACTTACTCGGTATTTAAGTTATTGGAGCATCCTTTCTGGAGAATCATTCCGGCAGCCTTTTGTAGAACTCGCTGAAACTCTTCATTGTTCCATATAAGACCAATTTACCCACTGATTCTCACGCCATAACCAAAACTCAGCCGCGCCACCGTTGTAATAGATATAAACTTTATATCCTGTTACCTCTGGTGGCTCTGGTTTCCCGCCAAGCAAGATCTCTTCTCTTTTCGCCATGAACTGATGCATAGCAAAAGAAATTGTTTTTTCAAGCTGTGCATAGTCAACGCCCATAGCTCCCGGTGCTCCCTTAGGGCATCCGTAATTCTTGAACGTGTTCATGTAATTCACCTTCTTTCTTTTTTTTGTCATCCTGCTTCTGGCTTACCATGGCTTCTCCCATACCCAAGAGATAACCCTTGTCAAAATCAGACATTTTAGAAATTGCCGTTGCGATGGTTTCCAGAATCTGTTTTTCTCTTTCTGACATCTCGTTTCACTTCCTTTCTTTGTTGGTATATTGCGATTATATGCTGGTTAATCTCATTTGTCAATAGTATTTTTGATATTTACCAACTTTTTGCAATTTACCAACTTTTTATATTGATTTTCTTTTATTCATGCGTTATAATCAAAATCAAGAAAAGAGGTGAACACATAAATGTATAAACGTCTCAAAAAATTAAGAAACGAATTGGAAATGACTCAGCAAGAATTTGCTGATGTATTAGGAACCGCGCGAGGAAATATCAGTGCTTATGAAGTAGGAAAAAATGCGCCCAGTGATGCTGTTATTTCTCTTATATGTAAGACAGACTTCCCGAAAGGAAGAGTCAATGAGACCTGGCTACGCACTGGTGAAGGGGAAATGTTTATTGAAGCGTCCCGTGACGAACAAATCGCCGCTTTTGTCGGCGGCATTCTAAAAGACGAAGAAGATACCTTTCAGAAAAAGTTTATATCCATGCTGGCTGCATTGGATGAATCAGACTGGGAAGTTCTACAGAAGATGGTTGAATTATTGCAAGAAAAAAAGGGCTGATTATTTCAGCCCCAAGATCGCTTTGACATACGTAAAGATCAGGAATAATCTCCTATCATCGGCATGATCGAGCATTTCAATTATAAGTTTCTTGTAATCATCCATAATATGTACCCTCCGATCTGGTATTATTATACTAGAACATTCGTTCGATTTCAATATTTTTTCGAACACTTTTTCTCTGTATACTAATATTACGGATCAGAAGGTCAAAAATTAGCAAATTTTGGAAATCGTCTCCAATCGTGGACACTTATTTCCATGGACTGTCATACAGGTCCTGCATGTGCACCTGTAGACCCTTCGCGATCTGCTCCAACGTATCGAGTCTCGGAACGCTGCCATTGCATAACTTTCCAAGTGTAGACTTAGGCACGCCCGTTAAGATCGATGCCTGCCGGAGAGATAGGTTTTTCTTATAAATGGCTTCTGCAATTAATATCTTCATATAGACAGCATCTGCAAAATGTGAAAAAACATTCTGAAAAGAGTAATGAAATGAAAAAATGTATAGAGGTTAAAAATCTATTATGGGAATTTTAAACTTTCTTTTTATCAAAAGCAAAGCGGTGGAAAGGCTTGACAAAAATACCATTTACAAAAAATATTATGCGGACTATCCTGAAAAACCATATATTTCTAACGAAAGAAATATACAAGAATGGTTGGAACGTGCAGAAATGTTTCCAAGCCAATCTTTAGTTTCGAGGAATATGATGATTCGTTATAATGATGGCTTATTACCGGGTCATATTTACATGTTATACTGGCTAAAAAAATATTCAAACAAAAGGATACCAACATACTTCGAATATAAATATGGCATTTCTTTTGAAAAAGAAAAAGCTTTTTTGACCAAAAGAGGGTACCTCCTCAATGACAAGCCAACTCCAAAAGGAGAAACTGCACTAAGCAATCACAAAGACGTTATAGAAACCCATAACCCAGAATCCAACATACATCTTCCTAAAATACCAACGCCTTCTAAAGATTTTGCTTATAATAATTTATCCGGAAAATCATACGAAGCAAAAGGAGATATTGATTCCGCCATCGCCTTATATGAATATAACATACAGCAAAAGGATCAAGGTTCTTTTCCTTACGAACGTTTAGCTATTATTTACAGAAAGCAGAAAAAATACTCTGAAGAAATTAGAGTCTTAACTTGCGCAATAAACGTATTTACTGACCAAGTTCCTGATGCAAGACCTGATAAACTTAAGAAATTAACTCACTTTAAAGAACGTCTTGAGAAAGCAAATGCTTTATATCTAAAACAATCGACTTCAAAATAAAGGCAACCGCATGCCTAAACACTGTAATTTTTCAAATTTTTGAACGTATATAGTAGGGATATTATTCCATATACAAAATACATTTCAAAAGGAGAACACATATGAAAAAGAAAATTGTAACCCTTATGCTGGCCACTGCGCTCACCGCTTCCGCGCTGACCGCGTGCGGATCATCAAGCGATTCATCCACTTCTTCCTCTGCCAGTGCCTCTTCTGCAACCGTTGAATCCTCAGATTCTTCTGTAGCCGAAACCGCAAGTAGTTCTGTTATTACTGACATTTCAACTATTTCTGATTCTACCGCTACAGAAAATATCTCTGAGGAATCCGTTTCGGTAAGCAGTGAATCTTCCGAGGATTCAGTTGCCTTCACGCCGATCGGCGATAGTCTTGCAATTGATTTCGATTTGAACGGTCCATTAGAATTCCCTGATGATGCAACTGGAAAGTGGCGCAAAGTTACTTTTTCCGAGGGTGAAGTAGAGTTTCAATATTACGCTTTATGCTATTACGATACATATTTCGAATCCGACGACGAAGTTCATGTCTTATACAATTTCTCGAATAAAACCGTAAACTGTATAAATTGTTTTGGCAGTTTTCTTGATCTTCGTGTACTTGACTATGTAGATAAAGAAGAGCATAGCGCAAAGGCTGCTTGCGGCGGTACTTTGCTTGCGGAGTATCACATTGACATTGCCACAGGTGTCGTGGAACAGATTCAGTAAAATAAAAAACCGCCCCGGTGCGCCAACACCAGGACGGCAGTTGAAATTGATCATCCAGAAAATGGACAATCACCCGGATATATAATACCATTTTCTGGACACCAGAACAACCAAAAAGTTTGTTCGGTGTTATTTTTGTACCCTTTTTTGCCTATTTTCAGGCGTAAACTATCAAAAATACAAAGGAGGATGGCTATTATGGCTGAGGGAGTTAGAAAACGAGGAAAAACATGGTCTTACTATTTTGACACTGCAAAGATAAACGGTGAGAGAAAGAAAATTGAGAAAGGCGGTTTTCGGACGCAAAAGGAGGCTTTAGATGCCCGCGCGGCCGCAATTGCGCAGTATAATAATGTCGGTCGAACATTTTCTCCAAAAGAAATCAGCGTTTCCGATTATCTTGACTATTGGTTAGAGACTGCAATCAAAAAGAATATTGATCACGGATACAGCTATAATACATACCGCGACTACGAATCCAAAATACGTTTACATTTAAAGCCAGCGTTCGGCATGTACAAATTAAGCAGCTTTCAATATGCTCCGGACAAAGTTCAGGAATGGGTTGACAACATGAAATTAAAAGGATTGTCAAAGCGTATGATTCAAAATACTTTGACCTGCCTGCAGGGTGCACTGAACTATGCGATTATACCGCTGAAATACATCCAGGCAAATCCATGCATTCCTGTTAGGGTAGGCAAAATGCCAATAGATCCGGATGCCAAAGCTCACGCAGAATATGTATGCCCTGTTGAAGAATTCGAACGAATCCTGCAGCGTTTTCCACCCGAAAACTATTTTCATCTTTCCCTGGTAGTTCCATACAACTGCGGAACCCGAATAAGCGAAACATTTGCAATTGACCTAAACGAAGACGTAGATTTCCAGAAACATGAACTGCATATCAGAGGACAGTGGCAAAAAAGGAATAAGACCTGGTACATAAAGCCACCAAAATATGACTCCTATCGTACAATCAAAATGGGAGAAACTCTGGAGCAGGCATTGAAGTACGGCATACATCAAAGAAAATTAAACAAATTGAAATATGGCGGCGCGTATTTGAACACTTATGTCATGCCGGATAATTCCATAACTCAAATCAGGGCAGATATCCAGGTTGCTTATAAGGAAATCACCCCTCTGTGTGTCAAGGATACTGGCGAACTACTTACGCCGGACTCTTTCAAGTATTGTGCCCGGGTTGTTCATTACGAGCTTGGCAATGTATTGTTTCACTCGCACTGTCTGCGGCATACGCATGGCACTATTCTGGCCGAGGCCGGTGTGAACCCCAAAACAGTTATGGAACGGCTGGGACATAAAGATATCACAACGACATTGCAGACATACACATTCAACACAGAGCTGATGCAGCAAACGGCAGTTGATGTATTCGAGAATGCGATTCACAAAAAAGCATAGTAAAAAAGCGGTTGAACATCTCATTTTAGTTCAGAGTGTTCAGCCGCTTTTCTTGAAAATCGGTCTATTTTATTTTTGCGGGTGGCAAATGGGTGGCAAATCGACTGAACTTCCGCATTTCAAGTCAGCAAACCAGCTTATTTCCTAGAAAGTAGACACACAGTTTCAACGTGCACCGTTCCCGGAAACATATCAACACAGCAGACTTTTTCTACACGGTATCCATATTTTGCAAACTCTACCAGATCCCGCGCAAGAGAAGTCGGCTTGCAGGAGATGTAAAGCATTTTTTCACACCTATATAAATCAACTATCTTCGGCAGAGCCTTCGGATGGATTCCTTCGCGCGGTGGATCAAGAACGATGAAGTCCGGTTTTTCTTCGATTTCATCGATCACCTTCAGCACGTCTCCGGCGAGGAAACTGCAGTTGGTAAGGCCGTTTGCCTCTGCGTTCTCTTTTGCAGCTGTAACAGCTTCTTCCACGATTTCCACGCCGATCACTTCTTTTGCGACCGGTGCAAGGATCTGGGCGATGGTTCCGGTTCCGCTGTAGAGGTCGAAGATCGTGCGGTCTTTCGTCTCGCCGACGAACTCGCGGGCGGTGCTGTAGAGAACTTCCGCGCCAAGGGAATTGGTCTGGAAGAAGGAGAACGGGGTGATCTTGAATTTCAATCCGAGGAGTTCTTCATAAAAGTAGTCCTGTCCGTAGAGCACTTTTGTCTCATCGCTCTTTACAACATCTGCCAGGGAATCATTTATAATATGGAGGAATCCGACAACCTTTCCTTCCAGCGGCAGACCAAGCACTTCCTGCACGAGCGGCATCAGATCCCACTCTTCCTGGCTTGTGGTGACGAGGTTTACCAGGATTTCTCCGGTATTCTCGGCTCTTCGCACCAGCAGGTGGCGCAGGTAACCCTCGTGGCTTATCTTGTGGTAGTAACTTGCGTTCCGCTCTTTAAAGTACGCCAGCACGCAGGTCAGAATCTTTGTGAAATCCTCATGCACGATTTTGCAGTCGCACGCGGTCAGGACATCGTAGGTGCTTCCCTTTTTATGAAGTCCGAGAGACAACGGGCCGTCCTTGTATTCATCGCCGAAGGAAAACTCCATTTTATTCCGGTATGCAAACTCCTTCGGACTTCCCTTGATTCCAAGGAACGGATAATCGGCCTCCCCCGCCTCATTGACCTGGCCGGCCTCCACGAGGGCATCGTCGAGCAGTTTTTTCACCTGACCGGCCTTCATTGCAAGCTGATCCTCATAACTCATCGTCTGGTACATGCATCCGCCGCAGGACGGGAAAATACTGCAGACCGGATCGCGCTTTTCCATCGGGGATTTTTCTGTTACTTCGAGCAGGCGGCCCTCCATGCGGTTCTTTCTTTTTTTGTTGATCTGAAAGCGGATCTTCTGTCCCGGAATTGCATTTTTCACGGTAACCGTCTCGCCCTCCACATGTACACGTCCTTTATTCGGGAAATCGATTCTTTCCACGACTCCCTCGTAAATTTCTCCTTTTTTCATTCTCTTCTCCTTCTATGTCAAACTAATTTCCGGACAGAAAAACTCCGGTACCACGTTCCGGCACCGGAGTTTCTTTTTTCCATCCTACTTATCTTCGTCTTCATCCTCGAAGTAATCGTCGAAATCGTCATCGAAATCATCTTCGAAGTCTTCCAGATAATCCGGAGTTACAAACCGGTATACTGCGTATGCGATTCCTGCAACTGCCGCTACCGCTCCGACAATGGCAAGGACCCATAAAATCACGTTTTTCGGTTTTTCGCTCTCACGTTCTCTCTGTTTTAAAAGCTCTAATACTTCATCAATCTTATTCATACTGTCCACCAACCTTTGCTTTAGATTAGAAACTTAACTTAACGATAGTATACCATACGAGCCGCAATTTTACCACAATTTCCGCTCTTTTTTATAAATCTTTTCGTTTCAACTTACAGTCGGTATTTTCACGGAGTCTGACATGTCGAGAATAGTTCGACTGTGACTTTCCTCATGTCAGTGGAGGATACCGATTTCTCTCCGCCTGCCACTGCCGTTATGTTTCTTTTAACAATTCATCCCACCGCTTTAGAAGCGAGGGACTTGCCTGATTCGGTTAAATGACCGGATTTTCTCTTTATCTTACCGCAAAACACAGGATCTGTCCAGCCGCTCTGAGAAAAATCCTGAAATCCAGCTTTATCACCGGATTTCAGTCTCATCTGCATAATTATCCAAAACAATCAGAACCCATGTTTTTCCAGGATTCAGTTTAATCTCCTCTCCATTGCTGTTCCGGTACTTTGTGACGCCCCACGGATCATCCTTGCTCCATGTCACGTCGATGGCCTTTCCGTTTGTGATATACGTTCCCGTTCCACCGTTTACCACATCGATATCGAGATATTCCGCATTGTCATCATACTTTTTCCAGGAACAGTACTGCACGATAATGTTCTTCACCGCAAGCTGTTCTTGTGTCATCTCATCGATCTGCGGTTCCCCGAACTGATAACGCAAATACGTGCCGCTCGCCTCATCGTACGAAAACCATGGATTATTGTGGAAATATCCGCCCGGTGCCACATAGGCGGCATTTCGTCCCTGTTCCAGCGTTTCCGGTTCTGTCTCGGATGCAAACTGAAAAAATCCGTCATAACCGTCTTTGTAAGATGTCCGGTAGCCGCAGAGATCGATTCCCGCTGCAATCCCGGCCGCATCCAAATACGCATTGTGCGGCGACGGACGATCCGACGTCCGGTAATACACCTGTTCCGAATACTCCATGCCGTTCACATTGTCTATGTGATCCGATTCGAGCAGCGGAATCGCATACGCCGCCTGTCCATAGTGGTAATACAGAGCGTCAAATCCCGCTGCCAGATACACATAATATTCGCGGCAGCTCCGCACCGATCCGATCTTTTCGAGATCATCATAGTTTTCAAACAGCCCCATCAGGCGCGTAATGCCGCCTTCGACCGGCGCTTCATAGATCACTCCCGCACGGCTGATACCGCTCTGCGGGCAGGCGCTGATGATATTACTCAGCATAACCGCCACCGGGCGCCTTCTTCCCTGTACTTCGGCGACAGGTTCTCCTGTCAGATAACTTTTCACCATACCTTCCGGCAGCGCATCCTCCGCGGGTGTCGGCTCAATCGCTTCCGGAACCAGCGGCTCCGGTGCCGGATCTTCGGTCGGGGCCGGTGGTTCCGTAGCTTTCGTTTCTGTCTTGCTTTCCCCTGCTGTCTCTTCTGAGACATAAGAAGTTTCTGCCGATGCAGTTTCCGGTGCCGTTTCCCCAATTTTCCGGCATCCGAACAGCATCATGCTTCCCAGCAGAGCAATCCCCAATGTGTAAACCCCTCTCTTTTTGATAAAGACCCCTCCTTTTCTGCTTTCAATCAGTCTCTTGTGATACCGAGACGCTGCAGCACCTCTTCCTGCTTTGCCTCCATCACGGCTGCTTCCTCCGGTGTCATATGATCATAACCCAGAAGATGCAGCATACTGTGTGCAACAAGAAAAGCAAATTCGCGTCTTAAAGAATGACCGTATTCCTCCGCCTGCGCTCTTGCGCGCGCAACAGAAATTACGATATCACCCAGCATCAGCTCACCGCTGTCCGGGTTAAAACAGTCATCTCCCTCTTCCGTCTCCAGAAAATCGAACGAAGCCGGAGAAGGATAATCTACCATCGGGAAAGAAAGCACGTCTGTCTCCCGGTCAATGTTTCTGTGTTCCCGGTTCATGGTGCGGATATTTTCCGGATCGGTCAGAATCAGTTCTACTTCTGCCTCATACGGGCACGCTTCCTGATCCAGCACACCATTGATTACCGCTGCTGCAACCTCTTCCGGATCAAATCCAAGGTCAAAATCCTGTTCATTTTCAAACGTCAGTGTCATTTATTTTCCCTCCGTTTTCTCGTCGTACTTTTTGCTCTGCCGCTGTGATTTTCCGGCTTTGCTTTCTTTTCATATTCATCGTAAGCCTGTACAATCTTCTGCACCAGCGGATGACGGACAACGTCCTTGCTCGTCAGCTCGCAGAAGGAAATTCCGTCTACTTTTTTCAGTACCTGCATTGCCACATCAAGGCCGGAGCGTGTACCGGAAGGAAGGTCCTTCTGAGAGGCATCTCCGGTTACAATGACTTTGGAACCGAAACCGATACGGGTCAGGAACATCTTCATCTGCGCCGGTGTCGTATTCTGTGCCTCATCAAGGATAATAAACGCATTGTCGAGCGTACGGCCTCGCATGTACGCGAGCGGCGCAACCTCAATCAGGCCTTTTTCCATGTTTTTCTGGAAGCTCTCTGCTCCCATGATCTGATACAGCGCGTCGTAGAGCGGCCGCAGATACGGGTCGATTTTGCTCTGCAGGTCGCCAGGCAGGAAACCGAGTTTTTCACCTGCCTCAATCGCCGGACGCGTCAGGATAATACGGCCTACCTCATCGTTTCGGAATGCCGTGATCGCCATCGCCATCGCAAGGTACGTTTTTCCGGTTCCGGCAGGGCCGACGCCGAAGACGATCATCTTTTCCCGAATCGCATCCACGTACGCTTTCTGACCGAGTGTTTTCGGTTTGACCGGACGGCCTGCGACCGTGTGGCAGATGCAGTCACTGTCGATTTCCGCAAGGCTGCTTCCGCTGTCCTCCATAACAAGTGAGATTGCATAATTGACGTTCTGTGTGGTGATATCATTTCCGCGGCGTGAGAGCTCCAGAAGCTGTGTCAGACATTCCTTTGCGCGCGCTGCATTCGATGCCGGGCCTACAATTTTTAAAACGCCGTCCCGGGAGATCAGCGTAACCGCCAGGGATCTCTCCAGGATTTTGATGTGTTCATCAAACTGGCCGAATACTTTCTTTTCATGTTCGATGGGCAGTTCCATCTGCAGTTCTATCATGTTGTTATTGCTGTTCATCTACCATTGATTCCTTTCCATCCGACACCTTCTGTATTTTGCAGGGCTGTGCTTCTACGGCCCGTTCTATCACACGAAGTGTCCCTTTTGTGATACATGACGTATCGTTAAGTTCTATTGTAACATGATTTTCCGATATTTGAAGTCCTTTTTCTGATAAATTTCTGTGGAATTTCTGATAATTCTGCGAGGCTTTTTCTTTTGCCTCGTGTTCTGAATAGGTTTCTTTCTGAACTTCAAAAGGAAATTTCTGACGGTAGCCGAAATAAAACGGAAGGGCAAAGTTTTCTGTCAGATAGAGCTGCTGAAGGGACACTTCCTCGTCTGCTCCATTTTCCCTTTTCTCTGTTTTCTGATCCGCCGTTCCGGTCATGCTCCGCAAACTCTCCACAAAATTCTCCGGCAGCAGATTTCCAAGGAAAAATCGGTAAGCAGAAATCTGGAATACCGGCGTTTTTTTCTCTGCTTTCTGATATGTCCGTACCGTATGGGAAAGCGGAAAGGTATCATAATAGTACCACGTCGTCTCAAGGTCAATATCCGCGTCTGCGTGAACATAAGAATAATCATACGTTTCCCCACTGTCATTCACAAGCGGAATCTCGCCCTTTACAAGAATGTCTCCCGCTTGACATGTATCACCGGGGAGCACCTGCGGAATGCCGTTCCGTGTGATAATACGCACGACCGTCCCTTCTTTTTTCGCCACAAGATTCTGCGGATCATCTGCTTTTTCTTCGATCACATAGCCGTCTACGTTTTCTTTTACCGCAAGGACAAGCTGCGTCCCTTCTATTTTTGCGGACACCCAGGTCAGATTCGGAAACTGCTCCCGCAGATACGATGCGGTCTGGCTACAGTTCACACGTTTTTTCCAGCTTCCATGATGAATCCCGGCCGCGTCAAGGCTGTTTAAGATCGTCTGCGTACTGTTCGCGTAATTTCCTTCCACATGAATATTCCAGATGAACTGCGACAGCGTGTAAAGTCCCGCCAGGCAGAGAAAAATGCCAATAAAAAATGCCTTTCTTTTTAAACTTTGCCGGTAAAAGAAAGGCAGTCCCTGTTTTTTCTGTATTCGGATGCGCACACCGCTCTTGCGGCGGATCGGCAGGAGACGGAAAAAATCTTCCGGCAGAAGGCTCATCTCAAAACAGCCCTTGTGTTCTGTCACGTCCCACAGTGTGATGTTATGGTGCCCGCACAGATTGAAAAAACGCTCCGGTTCACGGCCCGTCACACGAATCCGCACACTGCCTTTCCAGAAAGCCTTTCCCCTCTGCAAACGCACACCCCCTTTTCAGCATTGGAATGATTGGAATCATTACACTTATTGAAACGTCACCTGATCGATTCTCCCTTCCACCCGCATCTCCTCCCCGGAATACGAAACAATCCGGATTTCCTCTCCCACAAGGAGCAGCCTGCCGTATTGTGTAAGCACGCAGAGGCGGCACGCATTATATTCCAGAATCCTGCGGTAATTTTCAATCTGCACTTCTCTCCCGCCGTAAAACGTCACAACCGGCTCACCAAAAGCAAGATCTGACGGAACCTGCATCGCCGAAAGCACCTCCCCGCCCGGCGGATGGAGTGATTTTTTCTGCTTTTTCTTTTTTCGCATCCAAAACCTCCTCCGCTTTGCGGGTCTGCTTTTTATTCTATCGCTATTTTATGCAGAAAAAAGCACAAAAATACCCCGCAGCCACTGGGGTTTCCTGCCCGATCAGGCTGCGGGGTTTCATTTCCCTTTTAAAAACATTTTTTGCAGGGTTCATACCCCTGGGCTTCTGCATTTTCTCTCGTCATCTGATATGCCCGATCCGGATTCATTCTGCCGCAGTTATTTTTGTTATGGTACTTCGATCCGGTCTCTGAAATCCACACGAGCTGTCCTCCATACGGATCCGATTCCTGCGGAGCTTCCGTTACCTGCGGTTCTTCGGCAGTCACTGCCGGCTGTGATTCTTCCGCTGCCTGCGTTTCAACGGTTTCTTCCGCCGTAGCTTCTATGGTTGGCTCAGGTGTCGGCGTCTCGGTCGGGTCAGCCGTTGGAGTTGGGGTAGCAGTCGGAGTCGGGGTAGCGGTCGGCGTTGGTGTTGATGTTTCAGTCGGGGTCGGCGTCGCTTTTTTCGTCGGCGCTGCCGTAACGCTGACGGAAACAGACTCTGCAGATGCCTTCTGTGTTTCCTTACTGCTGTACGTCACAGGTGTCAGCGCACAGGCGGAAACCAGCAACAACACAGGAAGCAGCACAGGAAGTGCTTTCGCCACATGAAACCGTTTCTTTATCGTATTCCAGGTAACCGGAAGCAAAAAGATTCCAAGCAGCAGCAGTGACAATGCATATGCCTTCTCCTCTTTCCAGTAACCGGCTCCCGCCAGCATCATCAGAATACCGAACAGATACCTGAGAAAATTTCCTGCCTTTCTCAGCATATTTCATTCCCCCTCTTGTGTATTTTCTGAATTTCTTACAGCGAAATCCTCTACTGTAAATACGTTTGAAAGAATGGAAAATTACATCACAGATTACGATTCTTTATAGAAAATCATGCTGAACCATATGACCATATGCTCACCGAGGTAATAATCCATCATGTTTTTTTCAATCAGGTTTGCAACAACGATGCCGTGGCTCTCGATGCATGGATGCATCAGTTCAAGATGGCGGCAGCCGCCTCTCGGGTAGGTACATTTATCGCAGAGCTGGCAGGAATCGGAGGAAAGGGCGAAGGTGAGCAGGGTTTTGTCTTTTAAATGCTGCTCGATTTCGCGTGTGATTTTTTCGTGCTCCGATTTTGTTTTTAATGTCTCATCCATATCCATGATGTTGTCCACTTCTGCGATGCTGGAGAAGAACAGAACGTGATCGTAGTTCATGCAGCGCTCCTTACAGACTTCAACAGTGCCGACCGCCGGCGGGCAGGACCAGGAGGCTCCGTAGCGGGAGCACTCCTTTTTGCAGATCTGGCGGACCCGGTCATTGAATTCGATGTCCTCCGGTTTTACAAATGCATACTGATAGATAGGAAACTGGGTAATATATTCTTCGATTTCTGTCTGTGTCATTTTGTCATCCCTTCTCTTTTGTTACAGATCTTTTTCCAAAAAAGCAAATACCATATTCCAGTACGTCTGGAGCATGCGCCCTCTGGTTCCAAACAATTCATGCTTTGCGCCCGGTACTTTTACCATTTTTGCCATGCCGGGACGGCGTTCTGCCATTTTCCGGATCATCCGCTCCTGGGCACGGTTGGACACAAGATGATCGTTCTCCGCCTGAAATAAAAGGACAGGAGCCTCGATCCGTTTCCATCCGCTCCGCATCAGATCGCGGTACAGATGTGCGGCGGCATGGAGCCATCCGTAAGAAGCGGCATTTAGATGATACAGCGGCTCTTTTTCCCGCTTCTGCTGGTAATAGAGAAAGCGCGGACGGGAGAGGGACGAACTTTGTTTAAAGCTTTCGATTCCCTGGTATGGTTTCTGTCCTACCACATACTGTGTGCCTCGTTCTGTGGCACAGGCAAAAGCTGCGATCCGTTTTGCATCGGCGAACGGCACTTTTCCGGTCAGCGGACGGATCATCGGCGAACTCAAGACCACTTTCCGGAACAGATGCGGCGCTTTGGCGGCCGCTGCTGCTGCGATTCCGCCGCCCATCGAGTGAGAATAGAGAACGAGCGGAAGACCGCATGCCTCTGCTTTTGCTTTTCGTGCAACAAAGAGCAGATCTTCTACATAACGATGGTAGGAATCGACATAAACAAGCGACGGATCCTCCACCAGACGGTAGCTCTTTCCGTGGCCGCAGTGTTCCGGCAGATAAACATGAAAATGCTCTTTGATAAAATAATACACGATCTCTTTATATTTCTCTGCATTTTCCGTAAAACCGTGTGAGATTACAACAACACCTCTCGGGCGGAATGCGCGGTAACGAAGAACATGAATCGGATGACCGCTCTCCCTTTCCCAGTAAAATTCTTCTGCATGAGCGGCGAGGTACGGCTCCACACCATTCTGCATCCGCTCCGCATAATTTTTTTCCTGTAATACGCGTGTTCTCATTAGCAAATCACCTGCTTTCATCCAGATACGAAAGGATATCCTGAAGATTGTCTATGGTACAGTCCGGTGTAACTTCAATTTTGTTCGGAAGATGATCCGGGTTGTACCAGCAGGTCAGGATTCCTGCATTTTTTCCGCCGCGGATATCACTTGTGAGGGAGTCGCCGACGATCACAACCTCATCCGGTGCATAACTTCCGATTTCATTCCATACCGCATCAAAAAAAGCCTTCTGCGGCTTGTCCACACCGACCTGTTCCGAGATAAAAACGCCGTCCAGAAGCTGATCAAGCCCGGAAAAGCGGAGTTTACGCTCCTGTGCAACAGTGGTTCCATTTGTTACTGCATACTGTTTTACGGTAGCTTTCAGCTGTTTTACCAGTTCATCTCCGTGATCGCAGAAGAAAACCTTATCACCGAGGCGGATCTGATATTCATCATTGAATACCTTTACCTGATCCGTCGGCAGTCCTTCCGATTCAAAAAATTCATGGAACCGTCCAAGCATCACCTGTTCTCTCGTAAGCTCTCCCGTCTCCAGCCGCTCCCAGTAACCGCGGTTGATCACGCTGTAGCGCTGCAGCATTTCGTCCGTGCAGGTTCCCATATGAAACTTGTTGAAACAGTAATCAATTGCATATCGTTCCGACATCTTAAAATTCAGAAGTGTTCCGTCGATGTCCCACAAAATTACTTTTATCAAAGAGAAATCCTCCCTTGGTTTCATTTGTATTTTCCAATTATCTGTTTTTCATTCTAGCATAGATTACAAATACGATCAATTGTATTTTAGGCATTGTATCTTTTGAGAAAAAGTGCTACGATAAAAAAGAATTTCCGTGAAAAAGAAAAGGAAGAAGGAAGAAACACTATGAAATTTACTTATCCAGCCGTTTTTCATAAAACCGAACAGGGAACCTACGAAGGTTATTTTCCAGATCTCGCCTGCTGCTATGCAAAAGGGGATACCCTCGACGAGGCGCTGGAAGATGCCATTCACTCCGCCTATGACTGGATCTCTCTGGAACTGACGGAAGAAGAACCTGATTTTCCGCCGGTATCGGATGTGGCAGATCTCGGGAAAAGCGAAGGTGAAATTGCAAGAAATATTGCCGTCAACATCCGGCTTTTTGAGGGATGGGACGAATAAGTTCAAAAAAGAGAAAGAAAACCGTATTGCTGCGATATTCGAAACGCGGCGATACGGTTTTCTTTTTATCTCTTCCAGGTTTTCAGCATCTCTTTTTCTTCTTTGCTGATCCGCAGCGACTCTCTGATTTTCTGAATTGTTTTGTTATGTGTCCAGTCATCGAGACTGTTTTCTTTCAGCAGTTTCTGTGTTTTTTCCGGAAAATGAATATAACAGATCGATACTGCCCAGGCGACGGCCATTTTTACGTAATAGCCATCGTGATGAATCTTTTTCATCTCCTCCAGCACAGCATCGATATACGCTTCGTTGATAAAAAAGTCCAGCAGACACACAACACCAAACCGGATTTCATATTCCCGGCTGCTTTTCAGCCATTTCTGCAGATATCCATACCAATACTCCTGTTCTTTCTTCATAAAATGGTACGTTGCACAGGAGCTGTCACAGATTCCCCAGCTGTTGATCAGCGGCACAAAGCGGTCCAGTTCTGCTGTCTGTTCTTCGCGGGTCAGCTTTCCGTAGCCGATCATCATGCCGCGGATCAGAAGCTCCTCGTAGACTTCCGGATTAAACTGTTCGGTATAAACTTCATAGTGGTCTCTTGCTGTCGCTTTTGCAATCCGTCGTGAAACCGGAATGCGGACACCAAGAATCCGACAGTTCTGTCCTGGTACGAGAGAGCTGTGAAATTCCCGGTATTTTGCATCTATATTGCTTTCCAGTTCTGCCCGAATGGCCTGCATTACTTCCTGTTCCATAGGATTCCCCCTCTCTTTTCTTTCGCTTTAAGATGTTTTACACGCTTTTTACAAATGTTTAACCCCGTTATTTCTGCACTTCTGATAAGATAAAATTAAAGTAAACAATAACATCCACCATGCCAAATGCCAGATCTTTTCCGGCTGAAAGGTGAGCCTTATGAGAAAGAAATATACATTTTTTCAAAATATACCATTCCTGTCCAAAATTCAGAAGCAGTCAGCCTTCGCAGAAGAAGCGCCTGCTATTTCCACAGCGCTGTCCATTCCGTTTTCCGGATCTGCAGAAAGATCCTTATATTTTACCGAAAACCCGGATTTTACCGCTCCCTCTGCCGGTATCCATTCCCGTCGTTTTCCGGGAAGCCGGATCTTTCTATATTCCAGCGATCCCGAGCACGATCTTGCGGCAGTTCCATCCTCTCTTTTCGATGTGCTGCACCGCTATTTTGCCGTCCATTCACCGGATGATGTCGTTTTATGGAAAGACGGCATTCTCTCCTTCCAGACCATGGAAAATCAGCCGCAGCCGTTGACTGCTCTTTGTGCACCGGATGATGCCCGGGATTCCAAAATCATTCCGTTCCCCACACCATCAGAACGGCAGCGCATTTCACAGTAACTGCTATAGCCCAACCAGCAGGAGCATGATGGAAAATACCCCTTTCCGTCATGCTCCATTTTTTACTCAATTCCGAGAATTCCGCTAATCCGCTCTTTCGAAAGCCCTGCGCCGATTACAATCAGCACTTCCTGGCTCTCTGGCACTGCCTGGAATGTCATCTGTTCCCGCGTCGCATTGATTTCGCTCCACACAGTTTCACCCGTCTTTACAATTCCTTTGACCCGGAATACATTTCCGCATGATGGATCCGCAAAGATTGCTTCTGCTGCCTTTTTCAGCGCTTCTTCCGTAATCTTGGGCTCCAGAAAGCAGAGTGAATCAAATGTCTGCTGCTCGCCGAAATCCAGCTTCCGGTAATCCTCCGAACGGTAACTGCATTCGGAGAGCATTTTGAAATCATCCTCTGTCAGATCATCCCAGTTTTTCTGTAAAATTTCTGCATCAGAAAACTGTCTTCTGCAGCCTGCCTGCTCGAGCGTGCGGTTCAGATGGGCAATCGTTTCTTCTTTCTTTTCCTGCGAAACATTCTGTACCTTACTCAGCACGATTTTACCAGCGTTCGCCGCTTCGGAAGCCAGCAGATACTCTTCTTCCTCCGACAGCTTCTCATCGAGCCCGGCATCCAGAATCGTGATGACGCTTCCCGCCTCATACCAGCGGTTCAACGGCTCGTCGTACAGCGTGTCAAAGAACTCATCCACATCGTAGATGCCTGACGGTTCCACGAGAATGCGGTCGTAACCGCTCATGCCCATCGAGATCAGTTTGGTGCGGAACCGTCTGCGGTGTGTCTCTTTGTCGCATCCGCCGGAAATCATCTCCAGCTCGCACTGATCGCCGCGCAGTTCCTGCAGAAGCAGCATATCCACATTGACTGCCCCAAAATCATTCTCCAGGATGCCGATGTTCTTTCCCTGTGCCATCAGATACTTTGCGTACTGTTTCAAAAAAGTCGTCTTCCCTGAGCCAAGGAAGCCTGTAATCAGATCAATTTTAATCATTTCTGCTGTCCTTTCTGCTGTCTTTTTCCGTCTGCAGCCTGCGGAGCTTCGAACACTCTATTTTCGTCTGCGCTCTTTGCCGGTAAATGTATCGATGTCTATGCGCCACACGGCAACGCGCTCCACCATCTCCGGCAGAAAGGCAATCTTCGCCTCCGGTGCGATATGCGCCATGATTTTTTCCAGGCCTTTCTTCTTTACCTCCGGATCTGTCACCTCCGTGATGGTTCCGTTTCCCATGATACTGCGGTACGCATAGGAATACGCGCACGTATAGTCACCCGTAATCACCTCATGGTTGTAATCCATCTCCACCGCCACGCGCGGATCCGCTGCAAATGCAGCCGCCTTCCGCCCTTCTTTTGCCCCATGCAGGTACAGACAGACGTGAAGAGTTCCATCTTCTTCCCGGACATCATATCCATAATTCATCGGCACGATAAACATGCCTTCCTCATCCATCGCCCCGATCCGCACGACTTCACAATTTTCCAGAATTTCTTTTAAAATTTCAGAATCTGTAATCTCCCGCTTTTTTAAACGCATTTCACGCATCGCAATCACACCTCTCTTATTCGCAGCTATTTATGATATGGCTCCCCGCAGTTAATGCGGTAACTCCGGTAAATCTGTTCCAGCAGAATAACCCGCATCAACTGATGCGGAAATGTCATTTTCGAAAAACTGAGCGCATAGTTCGAACGCTTCAGAACTTCCTCGCCAAGCCCTAAGGAACCGCCGATCACAAAAATAATATGGCTCGTTCCCTGCACGCCGAGCGTATCTATTTTCTGGGCCAGCTCCTCGGATGTGAGCTGTTTTCCCTTAATTTCCAATGTAATCAGATAAGCGTCATCCCGGATATATTTGAGAAGGCGCTCTGCTTCTTTGTTTTTGATATTTGTCTCTACGGTTTCACTCGCGTTGTCCGGTGTCTTTTCATCCGCCACCTCGATAATTTCCAGCTTTGCATAGCGGCTGAGGCGCTTCGAATACTCGGCGATCGCATCCCGCAGATATTTCTCTTTGATTTTTCCTACTGTCAATACTGTAATTTTCATTCTGTAATCTTAAAACCCTTTCGGATAGAAACATTAAAAACAAAAAGCCATATAGAACACTTTTTGTCCGCGTCTATATGGCTTTTTGTCAGAAAAGCAATGCCTTATGCATTTTTGCTTTTGATATACTCATCAATTCCTTTAGCTCCGGCTTTTCCGGCACCCATGGCAAGGATAACGGTTGCTGCACCTGTTACAGCGTCACCGCCGGCGTAAACGCCTTCTTTGCTGGTCTTTCCGGTTTCTTCCTCAGCTACGATACATTTTCTTCTGTTGACATCCAGACCGTAGGTGGTGGAAGAAATCAGCGGGTTCGGGGAAGTACCAAGAGACATGATAACTTCGTCTACTTCAATTTCGAACTCAGATCCTGGAATCTCAACCGGTCTTCTTCTTCCGGAAGCGTCCGGCTCGCCGAGTTCCATACGGATGCAGCGGATACCGGTTACCCAGTCTTTGTCATCGGTCAGAATTTCTACCGGGTTGGTCAGAAATTCGAAGATGATACCTTCCTCTTTTGCATGATGAACTTCCTCTGCACGGGCCGGAAGCTCTGCCTCAGAACGACGATAGATAACGTGCACCTCTGCGCCGAGACGAAGTGCGGTTCTTGCAGCGTCCATAGCTACGTTGCCGCCGCCGACTACAGCAACTTTCTTGCCGTGTGCGATCGGGGTATCGTAATCATCGCGGAATGCTTTCATCAGGTTGTTTCTGGTCAGGAACTCGTTTGCGGAGAATACGCCGTTTGCGTTCTCGCCCGGGATTCCCATGAACATCGGAAGGCCTGCACCAGAACCGATGAAGACTGCTTCAAATCCTTCGTCTTTTAACAGCTCGTCGATGGTAACGGATTTTCCGATGATAACGTTGGTCTCAATTTTAACACCGAGAGATTTTACGTTCTCGATTTCAGCGGCAACTACTTTGTCTTTCGGAAGACGGAACTCCGGAATACCGTAGCTTAATACACCGCCGGCTTTGTGAAGTGCCTCGAAGATGGTTACATCGTAGCCAAGTTTTGCAAGGTCTCCTGCGCAGGTAAGACCTGCCGGGCCGGAACCGATAACTGCGATCTTGTGGCCGTTTTTCTCTGCTGACGGAACCGGTTTGATACCGTTTTCTTTTGCCCAGTCAGCAACGAAACGCTCCAGTTTACCGATGGAAACAGCGTCGCCTTTGATTCCGCGGACACATTTGCCCTCACACTGGCTCTCCTGCGGACATACACGGCCGCAGACTGCCGGGAGTGCACTGGACTCACCGATAATTTTGTATGCTTCCTCGAAGTTTCCTTCTTTTACCTGTGCAATGAATGCCGGAATGTTGATATTAACCGGGCATCCTGTGATACATTTTGCATTTTTACAGCCCAGGCAGCGCTGTGCTTCTTCTACTGCTTCGTCTTTGTTGTATCCAAGACATACCTCGTCAAAATTTGTGGCACGTACCTTCGGCTCCTGCTCACGTACCGGTACTCTGTTTAATCCCTTTGCCATTATTTGTCACCTCCGCACTGGCCGCATCCACCGTGATGGGTTGCGCCTTCCTGGTATCTTAAGAGAGCTCTTCCCTCTTCTGTCTTATACATCTGCTGACGTTTCATAGCCAGGTCGAAGTCTACCAGATGACCGTCAAACTCCGGTCCGTCTACGCAGGCAAATTTTACTTCATTGCCTACCATCAGACGACAGGCACCGCACATACCGGTTCCGTCTACCATGATCGGGTTCATGCTGACAACGGTCGGGATGTTCAGTTCTTTTGTCAGAAGACATACGAATTTCATCATGATCATCGGTCCGATGGCAACACAGACGTCATACTGTTTGCCCTGGTTCTGTACAAGGTCGCGGAGTACATCGGTACCCATACCTTTTCTTACGTAAGAACCATCGTCTGTGGTTATGTACAGATTGCTGACAGCAGACATTTCTTTCTCGAGAATAACGAGATCTTTTGTCTTTGCTCCGACAATGGCGTCAGCAGTGATTCCATGCTCATGCAGCCATTTTAACTGCGGGTAAACCGGTGCAGTTCCAACACCGCCGGCTACGAATACGATCCGTTTTTTCTTCAGCTCTTCGATATCTTCGCTGCAGAACTCGGACGGCTGCCCCAGAGGTCCTACGAAATCCATGAAAGCATCTCCCGCTTTGAGATCTTTCATCTTTTTGGTAGATTCTCCGATCGGCATGAATACGATGGTGATAGTTCCTGCTTTTCTGTCGTAATCACAAATGGTCAGAGGAATTCTTTCTCCTTCTTCATCTGCCTTGACAATAACAAACTGTCCAGGAAGGCAGTGCTGTGCTACTCGCGGTGCTTCTACTACCATACGGTAGATGTTATTCGCGAGCATTTCCGCTTCTTGAATCTTGTACATAATATCCTCCTAATCTTGTTAGAAATATTTTAACAAAAGCACGACTTGGATTTTCGCGCATTTTATGTTAATACTTTATCACGTTTCCAGTAATTTGTAAACAATAGACAACATCTTTTCCTCTTATCCATGTTCCTCAAGATAATTTTCGAACTGTTCCATGGACATCAGAACTTTTCTCGGCTTGGTGCCTTCCTCCGGTCCTACGACTCCGGCATCCGCGAGCTGGTCCATGATTCTGGCCGCGCGGTTGAAACCGATTTTCAATACTCTCTGGAGCATACCAATCGATGCCTTATCTTTTTCGATGATGAATTTTCCGGCTTCTACGAAGTAATTGTCGCGGTCATCTCCGCCGCCTGCGGCGGAGCCGCCATCCAGGCTTACCGTGTGAATCCGTTTTTCGATGTCCGGATCATAAGCGTTCTCGCCGTAATGATCTTTTAAGTAGGCAACGACATCGCTGACCTCTTTATCCGAAACAAAGGATCCCTGCAGACGGGCCGGTTTCTGGTAATCCTGCGGCTTGTAGAGCATATCGCCTTTTCCAAGCAGTTTTTCCGCACCTCCCATGTCGAGGATCGTACGGGAATCTACGCTGGAAGAAACCGAGAATGCAATACGGGACGGCATATTTGCCTTGATAAGACCAGTGATGACATTGACGGAAGGTCTCTGTGTTGCAATGATCAGATGGATACCGGCTGCACGGGCAAGCTGTGCCAGACGGCAGATTGCATCCTCCACTTCTCCCGGCGCAACCATCATCAGGTCGGCAAGCTCGTCCACGATAATAACGATCTGCGGCAGTTTCTCCGGCTTTTTGCCGTTTTCATCCGGCGGCAGCTCGGCAACTTTCGCATTGTAGCCTTTCATATCGCGCACGTTGAATTCCGCAAATTTGTTATAACGGTCTGTCATCTCCGCAACCGCCCAGTTCAGAGCTCCGGAAGCCTTTTTCGGGTCTGTGACAACAGGGATAAAAAGGTGCGGAATACCGTTATAAACGGAAAGCTCCACGACCTTCGGGTCAATCATGATCAGTTTGACATCTTCCGGTTTTGCCTTATAAATAATACTCATAATCAGCGTGTTGATGCAGACCGATTTTCCGGAACCGGTCGCACCGGCGATCAGAAGGTGCGGCATTTTCGCGATATCTGCAATGACCGGCTGTCCGGCGATGTCTTTTCCGACAGCAAAAGCCAGATTCGATGAGAAGTTCTTAAACTCCGGTGTTTCGAGAAGATCACGCAGCATCACGGCAGTGTTCGTCTTATTTGGAACCTCGATGCCGACTGCGGATTTTCCCGGGATCGGCGCCTCAATGCGGACATCCGCTGCTGCAAGACTCAGCTTGATATCGTCTGTCAGTCCGACAATCCGGCTTACTTTCACGCCCTGCTCCGGCATCAGCTCGTACCGTGTGACGGTCGGTCCGCAGCTTACGTTGTTGACTGTAACTTTGACACCAAAGCTGTCCAGTGTTTCCTCCAGCTTCCGCGCTACTTCCCGCAGGTGTGCATCGGAATCGCCCATCGCACCGCGCGTTCCTTTTTTCAGCAGGTTCATCGGCGGTGTCTTATACTCCGGCCGTTTCACCTCTGCCTTTTTGCCGATCTCCTCGCGGATGCCGTCTACATCAGCCTCAATCTCCTCACGGGACGATCTCGAATTTTTGGTGCGCTCCGCAGAAGTTTTTTCTTTCTGCGTCTCCTCAGATGGCGCAGAATCGGCTTCCGGTTCTTCTGCCGGAGGTGTACCGCGGTGAATCGAAAGCTCCTGCATCTCCATCTGATGGGTATCGTCGTTCTCATTTAAGTCTGCTTTTGATTCCACATGGGAAAGAAGACGGGATTTCTTTTTCTTCTCAGCTTTTTTCGGCTCCTCCACTGGCTCAAGAATCAGCTCACGGCCTTCCTCTTCCTCCATCGCAGCTTGGCGCGCCAGGCGCTCCTGGCGGCGCTCTTCCGCCATCCGGCGGTGGTCATTTGTCTTTTCATGGAGCGGCGCGAGAATCGGCTTCTGCGTCATCACGATCACGGAAATCACGATGGCGATCACAATAATCACCCACGCGCCGATCTGGCCGAATCCCATGCCGAGAATTTTCACGACAGACCCTCCTAAGATTCCTCCGCCGAGATGATCGTAGGCGCTGTCAAAATAGTAATCCAGAAATGTCGTATCTCTCGTATAGCCGGACGCCAGAAGCTGCATAAAAGCGCAGAAAAAGACGAAACAGCTGATCGCTCCCCCGGTTTTCCGCACAATTAAAAAGTTCTGTCTGTTTGCTATGTAAAATGCTGTTCCAAAGAAGATCAGAACCGGTGCTGCCCACTCTGTCACGCCGAAAAGGCCGAAAAAGAAGTCGCAGACAGCCTGTCCGATCACGCCGCCCATACCGAAATTACTGAGCATCAGCAGAATCGAAACAGCAAGCACGGAAAGCAGAATAATTTCTGCGCGCACTCCCTCGTCCATCGGCTCACGGACTGTGTTTTTCCCTGTGCCGGAGGTACGTTTTGCGGTACTGCTCTTTTTCGCCGTTGTTTTTCTGGCCGTTGTTTGGGTCTGTTTCTTTTTTGCTGTTCCGGAAGCAGAAATCTTTTTCTTTGTCTTCCCGCTTCCCTTTGTTGTATTTGCCATGCAGAACTTCTCCCCTTTCTCGTATTACAGCAGAAAATATCCTGCAATGGAGAATGTCCCGACAAGAAGACAGTACAAAGCAAAATATTTCAGTTTCCGTTTTTTCACCACACGCATCAGAATGCGGATCGTAAAGTAACCGGCAAGTGCCGCCATGAAAACGCCGACCAGATATACCGGATGAAAAACAATTTTATTTTTTCCCATGGTCGCAAGTTCAACGATCGTTGCCCCGATAATCGCCGGAACACTCACAATCAGAGAGTATTTCACAGCGTACGAACGGGTCATGCCGCCAATCACACACGCAGAAATAGTCGAACCAAGACGGGAAAGACCCGGAATCGTGGAAAAGCCCTGGAAGAATCCGACAATCAGTGCATCTTTCGGCTTCAAATTTTTCTGCATTTTTTCTCCCTCCGGAAGCATATCTGCCACCACAAGCAGAATCGCCGTCAGATACAGACCAATGCCAGGTGCCAGCAGATTCGAGGAGGTCAGTGTGACAAGGCTCTGAATCATGCCGCCGATTACAGCAGTCGGGATGGTGGTCAGAATCAGCAGGAAAGCAAGCATACGGTAGTTGCTGCCGAGTACCTTCCGGTACTGCTTTCTCTCCTGATGCTGACTGGAAAAGTGTTCCTTTAAATTATGAAACAGATCGATTATAATTCCGCACAGCGCAAGGAAGAGACGTTTCCATTCCTTCAAAAATGTGAGCAGAATTGCAATCATGGAGCCAAAGTGCAAAAGCACATTGAAAAACACCGTCTGCGTATCTTCGATCTTCATAAAGTGACGGAAGATAATCAGATGTGCGGAGCTACTGATCGGCAGGAATTCCGTGACTCCCTGGATCAGGCCCAGAAATAAAGCTTCTATTACTGTCATTTTTTTATCCTGTTCCCTTATTTTTCTCTTTTGTGAAAGTCCGTACAAAACTTCCGTTCGAATTTTCACAGCGAACTCATTCTAACACAAAATCCCCTGAAACACAAGCCGCGCCGTAAAGTCAATTTTCTGTCTCTGCTGCATGTTTCATCAGCTCATTCAGCTTTTCGAGCGCGCGGGCAATGCCGCCGACCTCGTCGATCAGGCCCTCTTCCACTGCCTGCGGGCCGTCCAGCATCGTTCCGACATCTTTGACCAGCGTTTTCGTATCGAGCATCAGCTCCTCGAGCCGTTCCTTGGTGATTTTAGAATGGGCCGATACAAAACCTGTGATCCGATCCTGCGTCTTTTCCATATTACGGTACGTCTGTGCAACACCGATGAACATGCCGTTTGTGCGCACCGGATGAATGACCATGGTGGCGCTCGGCACGATCAGCGAGTAGTCGGCCGCAACGGCGAGCGGGACCCCGATGGAATGACCGCCCCCTAAAACGAGCGATACCGCAGGCTTTCGCATGGACGCAATCATCTCTGCAATTGCAAGACCGGCCTCCACATCTCCGCCTACGGTATTCAGGAGAATCAGAAGACCATCAATACTTTTGTCCTCCTCGGCACGGGCAAGAGCAGGGAGAATGTGCTCATAGCGCGTCGCTTTCGTGCGCTCGCCGAGCGATTCATGCCCCTCCACCTCGCCGATGATGGACAGCAGATAAATGTTGGTCTTCAGTTCTACAATATTTTCTTTTTCTGTCTGGTTTTTCTGTGATTCTGCCATACGGATTTCCTCTTTTCTGCTATTCCAAAATAGCTTCATCAGTATGCGCAGATTCTTATGATTCTATGTAATTTCCAGTGAAATTACTCGTCCAGGTTGGTGTATACGTACTGTACGTCGTCGTCGTCATCCAGCAGATCCAGGGTACGGTTCAGGTCTTTTAATGCCTGCGGATCGGTCAGCTCTACGTAGGTCTGTGGGATCATGGTAACGTCTGCCTCTGCCATGGCGATGCCGTCTTTCTCCAGAGCCTCACGTACTGCGGAGAAGTCATCCGGATCGGTGATGATTTCATAGCTGTCCTCTTCGTCTGCGAAGTCTTCTGCGCCTGCATCCAGAGCAAGCATCATCAGATCGTCAGCATCCATTTCGCACTCTTCTTTGTCGATGATGATCTGGCCTTTTTTGTCGAACATGTAGGATACGCATCCCGGTGTTCCAACGCTTCCGTTTCCTTTGGTGAAAGCGCTTCTTACGTTTGCTGCAGTACGGTTCTTGTTGTCAGTCAAAGTCTCTACGATGATAGCGATACCGTTCGGGCCGTAGCCTTCGTAGGTGATACGCTCATAGTTGTCTGCATTGGCATCTCCGGCTGCTTTTTTGATACCGCGGTCGATGGTATCGTTCGGCATGTTGTTTGCTTTTGCTTTTGCGATAACGTCACGCAGCTTGCTGTTGTTTGCCGGATCCGGGCCGCCCTCTTTGACAGCGATTACGATCTCACGGCCGATGATGGTAAAGATTTTACCTTTTTTTGCGTCGTTTTTTTCTTTCTTATGCTTAATATTGGCAAATTTTGAATGTCCTGACATACCTCTTTTGTCTCCTTTATTTAAAGTATTGCTTTTCTGTAAAAAGGTTTCCCCGAAAAACGGCAGAAGCCCATATAATATAAAATATAGCACGATCTTTCTCATTCGTCAACCGTGAACCGCGCCAAAAATGCCCCTTATGTAGGCAGATCCAGGCTGATTTTCAGCGCTTCATTCACAAGTGAGAGCTGTTCCGGCGTCAGATGACAGATTTTATCTTTCAGCCTTCTCTTGTCGATCGTCCGAAGCTGTTCCAGTAAAATGACGGAATCCCGTACAATCCCATAGGCGGACGCTTCGATCTCAATGTGTGTCGGCAGCTTCGCCTTATTCATCCTCGATGTAATCGCCGCACAGATCACCGTCGGACTGTGCCGGTTGCCGATGTCATTCTGAATGATCAGCACCGGACGGACACCGCCCTGCTCACTTCCCACAACGGGCCGCAGGTCGGCATAATATACATCGCCACGCTTGATTACCACTTGTGCTCACTCTCCGATTCTTTCCGTTTTGCTTTCCATACGATAACGATCCGGCGTTTTACGCCTATTAAAATCGTTGTCCTGTATTTAATATTGCCTGTTTTTCCGGAGGTATTCACAAATTTCATCCGGCACTTCAAAAAAAGTCCGCCCGGAGTCCTTTTGGGAACCCGTGATTCTGATCTGCTTTTCTCAGATCGACTGCAATCCTCTGATAATCTCTGATGCTGTTACATAGGAAGCACTGCTTTTTTCTTCCGCAGCCTCTCCCGCTTTTCCATGCGCATATACCGCGAGTGCCGCTGTTTTTGCGAGGCTGATGTTTCTGTCTTTCCCACACTGGCGTTTCGCCGCAAGGGCGCCTGTGATTCCCGCAAGCACATCGCCGCTTCCCGCTGTCGCAAGCGCACTGCTTCCACTGGTGTTTATGTAATACTGCTCACGCCCTTCCTCTGCTGTCACGGTTATGGAATCCTTTCGTACACAGCAGGCCTGGTATTTTTCGGCTGCCCTTCTGGCGCTTCCCGCCGGGTCACGCTGGCATTCTGCAATGGTCGTGTGCAGCAGCCGTGCAAGCTCTCCTACATGAGGCGTTAAAATTATCTCTGCCCGGCAGCCCGAAAGAAGCTCCGCATCTTCCGCAATCAGGTTCAGCGCATCTGCATCCAGCACAAGCGGAACTTCCGTGTGATGCAGAGTAAAGGAAAGCAGTTCTTTTGCCGTCCGGCTTTTGGAAAGTCCCGGTCCCGCAACAACGGCATCCGCCCAGGCGAGATCCTGCAGCAGGGCTTCTTCCGGAAGCGGCTCCTCTTCCTTCCAGAAATCCGCCATTGCTTCCGGCAGGGCACAGAAAAGCGGCGTACGGTTTCTTTCCTCTGTCACAACCTTTACCATGCCGGCACCGGATGCAAGGACTGCCCTGGCACACAAAACAGCGGCTCCGCACATGGCACCGGAACCGGCAAGTACCAGCACCTTTCCGAAGGTTCCCTTATTTCCCATCGGCGTGCGGGTAAGAAACCGGTCCAGATCTTCTTTTTCCACCGAACCGTACCAGGGCGTCTCCTCTTCCCCTGCGACAAAACCGATTCCGATATCACGGATCAGAACCTCTCCGGCGTATCGTTTTCCGGGATCAAGAAGAAGTCCTGGCTTTGCACAGGCAAATGTCACCGTGGCTCTGGCTTTCACCGCCGCATCAAGGACCTCTCCGGTATCCGTGTGGATCCCCGAAGGGATGTCCACGGCGAGAACGGGGACGCCGCTTGCGCAGATTGCTTCCACTACTCTGCGGTACTCCCCTGCCAGCGGGCGGGATACGCCAATTCCAAAGATGGCATCTATGATAACAGTATATTCCCGAAAATCCGGATTCTTAACCTCACGAACCCCATAATTTTCCGCAATTTTCTTCTGTGCTTTCATACCCTCACTGTATTTTTCCGGATTTCCAAGACAGAATAGTTCCGCATCCACCCCTTTCGTCTTTAAAATCCGGGCAATTGCTGCGCCGTCCCCGCCATTGTTTCCGGGGCCGCACACGGCAAGGACTTTTCCTGTATCCCATGCTCCATTTTGAAGCTCCTCCACGCAGGACAACGCCGCGCGCTCCATCAGTACCAGGGACGGCACCCCCATGGTTTCGATCGTGTTGCGGTCTGCCTGCTTCATCTGTGCTGCTGTAAGAATCCGTTTCATTGCTTCTCCTCCTTTTCCCGCCTTATCCGGAAAGTGAACAGAAAAAGCCTCCGGTTTCCCGAAGACTCTCCTGCTTTTATTTTTGTTTCTCAATTGTTCTTTGGATGCTCCGCCTCATATCTGGTCAGATTGTAGGAGAGACGCATCAGACTTTCGGAAAGATGGACGTTCTCGACGATCACATCTTTCGGAAGTTTTAAGTTCAGATCGGTATGTGCAAAATTCCAGATTGCTTTTACACCGTTGTCCACGAGAATCTCTGCCATCTCTACCGCTTTTGCTTTTGGCAGTGTCAAAGCCGCAATCTCCACATGGTGTTCCTTGATAAATTCCGGAAGCTCGTCCGCCATGCGGATTTCAATTCCGCGCACGGAGATTCCTTTTAATACCGGGTTGACGTCAAAAATACCGACCGTTTTGAATCCGCTTCTTTCAAAGGCCGCGTAATTGGCAAGCGCCTGTCCCAGATTTCCGGCTCCGACAAAAATCATATTGTGGACTCTGTCCAGACCTAAGATTTTTCCAATCTCGCTGTACAGATACCGCACGTTATAACCATACCCCTGCTGGCCGAAGCCGCCGAAATTATTTAAGTCCTGGCGAATCTGGGAAGCTGTCACTTTCATCCGCTCGCTCAGCTCACCGGAAGAGATCCGTTCTACTCCGTCCTCCAGTAATTCGCCCAGGTAACGATAATATCTAGGAAGTCTTTTGATAACTGCCCGCGAAATTTCTTTTTCTTCCAAGATAAATTCCTCCTTATTTACAGCCTGCATATATCATTATTATATATGGTTGATAGAAAATTGTCAAAGATTTCTTGAAATTTTGTATTTTACTCTCTATAATAGGGATGAATACTGAAATACTTTATTGGAGGAACCACATGATTCTTGCATGTCAGAATATCTCGAAAGCATTCGGGACAACGGAAATTATCAAAAATGCATCTTTTCATATAGAAGAACGCGAAAAAGCCGCACTGGTCGGCATCAACGGTGCCGGAAAATCGACGCTGTTAAAAATCATCATCGGCGAAATGAGGGCCGATGAGGGAGAGGTCATCCTCTCCAAAGGAAAGACAATGGGATATCTCGCCCAGCATCAGGATCTGACCGGACACCTTTCCATTTACCAGGAGGTGCTGACCGCAAAGCAGAACTTGATCGATATGGAGGAACGCCTCCGTCAGATGGAAAGCGATATGAAGACAAAATCCGGTGCGGAGCTGGATGAGCTTCTTTCCACCTACACCCGCCTCTCCCACACATTTGAACTGGAAAACGGATATGCGTACCGCAGTGAGGTCGTTGGTGTCTTAAAAGGTCTTGGCTTTGCCGAGAGCGATTTTGAAAAACAGGTGGACTCCCTCTCCGGCGGTCAGAAGACCCGCGTGGCACTTGGTAAACTGCTGCTCACCAAACCGGACATCATTCTGCTCGACGAGCCGACCAACCACCTCGATATGGACTCAATCTCCTGGCTTGAGACATACCTTTTAAATTACAGCGGTGCCGTCCTGATCGTCTCCCATGACCGTTACTTCCTCGACCGTGTTGTCACAAAAGTCGTTGAAGTGGACAATAAAAAAGTAACAACTTTTGAGGGAAACTATACCGCCTACAGTCAGAAAAAAGCAATGCTCCGTGAAGCCGCTTACCATGCCTGGGTCAACCAGCAGCAGGAAATCCACCATCAGGAGGAAGTCATCGCAAAGCTGAAATCCTTCAACCGGGAAAAATCCATCAAGCGCGCCGAGAGCCGTGAAAAGATGCTGGACAAAATGGATGTTCTCGAAAAACCGACGGAAGTACGCTCCGATATGCGGATCCGTCTGGAACCGCGCATCACCAGCGGAAACGATGTGCTGACCGTCGAGCATCTCTCCAAAGCCTTCCCGGGACAGACGCTTTTCCAGGATCTGAATTTCGAAATCAAGCGCGGGGAGCGCGTCGCAATCATCGGAAACAACGGAACGGGAAAAACGACGATCTTAAAGATCTTAAACGAAGTCATCCGACCGGATGCCGGCTCTTTTACACTTGGAAGCCGTGTACAGATCGGTTACTACGATCAGGAGCATCAGGTGCTCCACATGGAAAAGACCATTTTCCAGGAGATTTCCGACGCGTATCCGTATCTGACAAACACCGAAATCCGAAATGTGCTGGCCGCCTTCCTGTTTACAAACGACGATGTTTTCCAGCCGATCCACACGTTGAGCGGCGGTGAGCGCGGACGAATTTCCCTTGCCAAGCTGATGCTCTCGAACGCCAACTTCCTGATCCTCGACGAGCCGACCAACCACCTCGATATCGTATCAAAGGAGATTCTGGAAAACGCGCTGAAGGATTACACTGGAACGGTACTGTACGTTTCCCACGACCGTTACTTTATCAATCAGACTGCAACCCGGATTCTGGAGCTGACGGGACAGACACTCGTCAACTATATCGGAAATTACGATTACTATCTGGAGAAAAAAGAAGAGCTGACCCGCATCTATGCGCCTGCTACCGATGCCGCCGCACCGGAAGAAACATCTGCTCCTTCCGAAATCTCCTCCACCAAGCTGGACTGGAAGGCGCAGAAAGAAGAACAGGCACGCCTCCGAAAGAAAGAGAACGAGCTGAAAAAGACGGAAAAACGAATTGAAGAGCTCGAGACACGCGATTCGGAAATTGATGAGGAAATGTCGAAACCGGAAGTTGCAACGAATGTGGCAGAGTGTGTGAAATTAAGCAAAGAGAAAGCTGAGATTGCCGCGGACCTCGAAGAGCTGTATGAAAAATGGGAAGAGCTTGCCGAGTAGGCCTGGCTTTCTCCGGAAAAGTGCAAAACAGAAAAAGCCGGTCCGGCACATCCCTTTTTGCGGGAATGCCGGATCGGCTTTCTTTTTTGCTTCGTTTGATTATTTCTCCAGCTCCTCGCGGATTGCCAGGATGAAATCACGGCTGTTTAATACAGTCGGATTTTCCATGGTGGTAATCAGCGCAAGGTCTTTTGTCATCTTTCCGCTCTCGATCGTTGCGATCGTTGCTTTTTCCAGACGGTCTGCAAATGCGGAAAGTTCTGCGTTTCCATCCATTTCCCCGCGTTTTCTGAGTGCGCCGGTCCATGCAAAAATGGTGGCCACGGAGTTGGTGGATGTCTCCTCACCTTTTAAGTGACGGTAATAGTGGCGCTGTACGGTTCCGTGCGCAGCCTCGTACTCGTAATATCCGTGCGGGGATACGAGAACAGAAGTCATCATCGCAAGGGAACCGAAGGCGGAGGATACCATGTCGCTCATGACATCGCCGTCGTAGTTCTTGCAGGCCCAGATAAATCCGCCCTCTGCTTTCATGATGCGGGCAACGGCATCGTCGATCAGAGTGTAGAAGTAGGTAATGCCTGCCTCTGCGAATTTCTCTTTGTACTCGGCATCGAAGATCTCCTGGAAGATATCCTTGAAGCGATGGTCATACTTCTTGGAAATCGTATCCTTGCTTGCAAACCACAGGTCCTGTTTCGTGGACAGTGCGTACTCGAAACAGCTTCTCGCAAAGCTTTCTATGGAGTTATCCAGATTGTGCATGCCCTGAATGACACCGGCGCCGGTGAAGTTGTGGATCAGCTCTCTTGTCTCGGTGCCGTCCTCAGCCGTATAAACCAGCTCTGCTTTTCCCGGTCCCGGAATGCGCATTTCTGCGTTTTTATAGACATCGCCATATGCATGACGGGCAATCGTGATCGGTTTTTTCCAGTTACGCACGCATGGCTCGATGCCTTTTACGACAATCGGGGTACGGAAAACGGTTCCGTCGAGCATGGCACGGATGGTTCCGTTCGGGCTCTTCCACATTTCTTTCAGATTGTACTCGGTCATACGCGCTGCATTCGGCGTAATGGTGGCACATTTGACTGCTACACCGTATTTCTTGGTAGCGTTTGCGGAATCTACGGTTACCTGATCGTTCGTCTCGTTTCTGTGTTCCAGTCCCAGATCGTAATATTCCGTTTTCAGTTCAATAAACGGGAGAAGCAGCTCATCTTTGATCATTTTCCAGAGAATTCTGGTCATCTCATCTCCATCCATCTCTACCAGAGGAGTGGTCATCTGAATTTTTTCCATAGTAGGCCTCCTTTTTCTATTCCCGTTTATTGTATAAAGTATCCTATGGCTTGTCAAGTCAAAATTCGCCCGATTTTTTGGTATTTTCCCATAAATTCATACAATTTTTGCAGGATGAGAGGTGTTTTCCTTCATTTTTCTTCTTTTACGTTGTCGCACAGTGCCTCACAGAAGAGACAGAAAACGGTCTGTTTGAAGCATCCCATGCCCCTGACGGTTGCGCGGAAGGCCAAGGTCTCTCGCCGATTCGCAGAGCAGCATTTTTGCCTGGACATTCGTAAGGTCCGGAACCCGTTCGAGTGCCAGGGCCACAGCTCCGGACACCCGCGGTGCCGCCATCGAGGTGCCGCTCTTCACCACATATTCTTTTCTGCTTCTTCCCGGTGCACAGGATACGAGACGTTTTCCGGGTGCGACAAGATCCGGTTTGCAGACGCAGTCCCGCGTCGGGCCGCAGCCGGAGATTCCTCTTCTCGGTTCCAGAAGATCACCGGCTCCCACGGTAATCACTTTTCTGCTGCTCCCAGGCGCTGTGATGCTGCCCGGTGTGGGGCCTAGATTTCCGGCCGCTGTCACGACCGTGATCCCGTCATCCCAGGCGCGCTCCACCGCCTGCACGAGCAGATCATCCACCGATTTTTCCTGCTCTGTTGTTCCCACTGAAATATTTAAAATGCGGATATTAAGTCTTATTCGCTCTTTGCACACCCAGTCAATCGCCGCAAGGATATCCTGCTTTCTGCCGTTTCCCCTGCGGTCGAGAATTTTTGCTACCAAAAATCTGCATTCCGGTGCCGTACCCCGGTACTTCCCGCCGGATGCTCTCCCGCTTCCGCCGAGGATTCCGCAGACATGCGTCCCATGCCCATTATCATCGTAAGGCGTCTCCCGCCCGTACACCAGATCCCGGAACGCCACAATCCGGTTATCAAAATCAATATGCGGAAAAATCCCTGTATCCAGCACCGCCACGGTAATTCCTTTCCCTGTCAGAATTTTC